>ERZ808274.343-NODE-343-length-25468-cov-5.277260_pt1 | contig 25468 bp, 24 predicted proteins | sample MGYA00521277_ERZ808274 | MGnify/ENA primary metagenome ERZ808274 (study PRJEB31516, sample SAMN03275597) | gut metagenome | biome: mammalia-associated habitat; material: feces | host: Papio cynocephalus | place: Kenya | collected 2012-07-28 ... | reverse complement strand
GGGCCAGGGGGGTCTTACGGGCGTATTTTTTTCCCTGAAAGCCCCCCCCCCCCCCAAAGCGTAATAGACGCCTATACGCGCCCCGGCGCGGCGCATTACGCGGTTTCGGACGGAACCGCGGCGCTTGCCTTTTACCTGCTTTCAACCTCTTCTCAACCGAGAAGTTTCGTAGGGATGACAAGTCTATTCCTGCGGAAAACTCAAACCAACAGAAAGGAAAATACATAATGAACATCAAGACCATGCTCGCGGCCGCCGCGATTGTCGCCTCGACCGTCGCTTCGGCGGAAGCCATGAAGTGGCAAATCACAATCAACACGGATAGCCTCCCGGATTCCATCTCGTACACTGAGAATGGGCAAAGCGGCACCATCTATCCGAAACAGTGGGACGCCATCAAGATGTGGAACAATGGGTCTAATAGTTATCTCAAAAAAGATAATGATGGCGACTACTACTTCACTTGGGGTGACTGGGGCGAAATGAGCTATGAGCCCGGAGTCTTGAAGTTCGTCATCTACGATAACAGCGGGGAGACCGACCAATGGGGCGATGGAACGTGGCTCGGAGACACGGGTTCCAAGGGCGGAAATGGCGACGACAAATACTACGGCACAATCACATGGGATGAGGTCCTTAACTCCATTAAGGAGAATGGGTATTATAAGGGCAAGTTTTTCTCTTATAACAACACGATTATGAACGACGCCTTCACCCTCACGCGCGTCATTCCCGAGCCGACGAGCGGGCTTTTGCTCCTCCTCGGGGCGGGCATGCTGGCGCTCCGCCGCAAGGCGGTCCGCACCTAAGGGACGGGACGCGTAGCCGCGCCGAAAAGGGACTCCTGCCGTCCGGGCGGGAGCCCTTTTTTTTGTCCGCCCCACTCCGGGGGTTTACGGCGTGCGGCAAAAATGTTATACTATCCGGCACACGAAAGGAACAGCAACAATGAACATGAGAATCCTCCTCGCGGCCCTCGCACTCGCCGCCACCCCCGCCATCCAGGCCATGGAACTCAAATGGACCATCTACCCCAACAACGTGACAGCCGCGGAAGGCGGCAACTACGCCGACTGGAACTACGGTCTCTTCCTGGCTGGCACGGCCACCTCGTACAGCTGGCTTCCGCGCCCCGACAAGGGCTACTTCAAACTTGACGTTGGCGACACAGTATTGCCGGACGATACACCGTTCTTCTTCGGCATTGCGATCTATGACAAAACCTATAAAGGCTCGGCGTCCACCCAACTGAATAAAGTCACTAAAGAGGTAGAAGGAAAAACCACAACCTACTACTACGGCTCCATTACGTGGAAGCAAATCAACGATGCCATCAAAAAAGACGGCTTCTTCAAAACCGATTTGAGCAACAGCGCCGGTTATATCATGCTGACACCCGAGCCGACGAGCGGACTCTTGCTCCTTCTGGGGACGGGATTGCTCGCGCTCCGCCGCAAGGCGGTCCGCGTCTAACGTCCGGGCGACCCCCGTCACGGGTGCACCAGAAGAAAACGCCGTGGAGTTAAACTCTGCGGCGCTTTTGTTTTGTCCCGCGGACTGCCGCGGCGCGTGTGGAATCCCTACCCGCCCGAAGGAGAGGGGTTCGGGGACGCGGCACATCGTCGCGCCACCCCCATCCCCGTCCGGACATTACATTGCAGAAACCGAATGAATTCACGCTTTACAAAGCGCACCCGAAATGATATAATGTGTCTCGAATGGTCAAAAGAGAAAAGAATGGATGAAAATCAAAGTCCTAATCGCCGCGGTCGTGCTGGCCGTGCATACAGCCGTCCCGGCGCTGACGCTGGAGTGGACCGTTACGCCCAGCGCGGGCACGGACCGCTACGGGTACGCCTATGACGAGTGGACGCATATCTTCATCAAGATCGACCGGGGAGTCGACAACGCCCTTCCCCGCCCGGGCTATGACCGCAATCACGGTTTGAAGCTCGTGTTCGACGAAAAGAACATCGCCCCCGATACGCGGTTCAAGTTCGGCATCTATACGTACGCCGGGGACGGCGCGCGCAGAGGCTGGGCGTCGACCGGCTCGAACAATGTGGACGCATTCGACTTTCGCGGCACGGTCACCTGGGCGCAAATCCGCGACGCCATCAAGAAGAACGGCTACATCCGGATACCTTTTGCGGATAAGGACGCCGGCTACATGACGCTCAAAGCCGTCCCCGCGCCGCCCGGCGAGACGTCCTTGCGCTTCGGTTCGGACGCGATTCGCCTCTTGCCAAACGACCGCTGAATATGATACAATAGACCGCGTGACAACCCCCGCGGCAGATTCCGCGTCGCAGGCGGCGGTCCGTATCGACGAAAGGAGCAAAACATGAACAGAAGATGGAGCATTCTCGTCGCAGGCGTGTTGACTGCGACCCTCACACTGGCCCGTCCGCCGGACCGGGACGGCCCGGATAGGCGCCGCGGCCCCGAAAACGACCGCCGTCCACCCCAAGCCGAGCGTCCGAAGCGTCCACCCCAAGCCGAGCGTCCGAAGCGTCCGCCCCAGGCCGAGCGTCCGAAGCGTCCGCCGCAGGCCGAGCGTCCGAAGCGTCCGCGTCCCGAACCGGAGCGTCCGAAGGAACCGCCGCGGCGCAAACACGAGAAGAGCCGCGCATTCTGGGGCGGGGTCGTCGGCGGGCTGATCGGCGCGGCCGTATCCCGTCCGGAACCGCCGCCTCCGCCGCCGCAGACGACGACGGTCGTTGTGCAGCCGCGCACCCGCCGCGTCTGGGTTCCCGAAAAGTACATCTACGAGACCGTCGACGGCGTCACCACGCGCACCTTCGTGCCGGGACACTACGAGGAAGTCCCGTACTAAGCCGCCGGACGCCTCCCACGCCGGTTTTCCGTCCGGGCAAGGACGCCCCCCTCCTGTCTTGCGTCCCTGCCCGGACTTTCTTTTTCGCACAAACCGCTCCACTAAAGTGCCAAAATATGGTATAATGGTGGGGTATGATTGATTATAAGCAGGAATTCTTCGACCGCGAATATTCGGCGCGCGAGGCGTACGGACGGCTCTGGCGGTCCGCCAAGCGCTATCGCTTCCGGATTGTGGTGGGGGTCGTGTGCGGCATGTTGACGGCGGGGACGCTCGTGCCGCTCTTCCAGGCGGTGCAACCGGCGCTGGAGAAAGTGAGCGTCGTGCAGGACGTGAAGGCGGAATTCGCCGCGGAGGACGAAAGCGCCGCGCAAACCGCCGCGCCCAATCTGACGGTTCCCAAGGGGATGAAGGCGCCGTCCGCCGACCTGCCGTCCTGGTATCCGAAAGCGGAGAAGTTCGCGCAAAAACTGGGCATTTCGCTCACGAGCGAGGACGGGGCGGTCGGGGGCGCACTGGCGTTTCTGGCGATTGTCGTCATCCCCATCGTGGCGCTCGTCCGCCTGGGGCTCGTCTTCCTCAACCAGTACTGCCTCACGTGGGCGGGGTCCAAGGTCGTCGCCGACATGCGCGTCGAGCTGCTGGAGCATATCCAGAAACAGTCCCTCCAATTCTTCGGGCGCATCGATGTGGGGATGCTCATGTCGCGCGCGACGGGGGATCCGGCGCAGGTCCAGCAGATCATCCAGGTCACGCTCGCCCAACTGGCGCGCGCGCCGTTCGAGATTCTCGTCTCGGTCGGGTTCGTCGTCTATTTCGCGATCGTCAACGACATGCTCGTCACGCTCGCGCTCATCGTCGTGGGCTTCCCGATGTTCATGCTCCCGGTCATCCTCATCGGCAAGAAGATCCGCAAGTGGTCCAAGCGGTCCATGGAGCGCGGTTCGGTCGTGGGCTCGAAGATTCACGAGCTTCTGACGTGCATCCGCGTCATCAAGGCGTACAATACGGAGGAATTCGAGGACGAAAACTACGAGAAAGTTAACCGCAACCTGCTGAAAACGACGCTGCGGGCGGTCCGCATGGGGCTTCTCGTGGGGCCGACGGTGGAGACGGTGGGCATCTTCCTCATCTGCATTTTCGTCGTCTACTGCTTCGTCGCGCACGTTTCGCTCGCGATGGTCGTGCCCATGCTCGCCCCCCTTCTCATCATCTACAAGCCGCTCAAGCAGGTCGCGAGCCTGCAGGTCCAGATCGAGACGGGCACGGCGAGCCTCGCGCGCATCTACTCGCTGTTGGACGTGCACATGGAGCTTCCCCAGGCGGCGCATCCGGTCGTGAAAACGTCCTTCGACAAGGAAATCGTCTTCGACGACGTCTCCTTCAAGTACGACACGGCGGCGGAAGACGCGGTCAAGCACGCCGCCTTCACGATCCCGCGCGGCCAAGTCGTGGCGGTCGTCGGGTCCACCGGGTCCGGCAAGTCGACGCTGGGCGGACTTCTCGCGCGGTTTTTCGATCCGCGCCAGGGGCGCATCACGATGGACGGGGTAGACCTGCGCGATTTGGAGGTGGCGAGCCTGCGCCGGCTTGTCGGGTCCGTCCAGCAGGAGACGCTCCTCTTCAACGAGTCCATCGAGTTCAACATCCGCTACGGTACGCCGGGGGCGACGCACGAGCAGGTGGTGGCGGCGGCCAAACTCGCCAATGCGCACGACTTCATCCTGTCCCAGCCGGGCGGATACGAGCGGAACGTGGGCGAGAAAGGCTTCGCGCTTTCGGGCGGGGAGCGCCAACGCATCGCCATCGCGCGGGCGATCTTGAAGAATCCGCCCATCCTCGTGCTGGACGAGGCGACGAGCGCGCTGGATACGGTGACGGAACGGCTTGTGCAGGACGCGCTGGACAATCTCATGGCCAACCGCACGACGTTTGCCATCGCCCACCGCCTGTCGACCATCCGCAACGCCGATCTGATCCTCGTCATGGACCACGGGGAGATCAAGGAACGCGGCACGCACGCCGAACTGTATGCGCAGGGCGGCATTTACCGCAAACTTTGCGATATCCAAGGAGAAACAGCCTGATGAAACAAGAGATCCTCGTCGTGGGCGCCGGCATCTGGGGGTGCACCGTCGCCCGCATCCTGGCCGAGCGCGGCCACAAGGTGCACGTCATCGAGAAACGCGCGGCCATCGGCGGCAATTGCCGCTGCGAGACGGACCCCGAGACGGGCATCGAGGTGCACGTCTACGGCTCGCACATCTTCCACACCTCGAACGTGCGGGTCTGGGAGTTCCTGAACCGCTTCACGACGTTCAACGGCTACACCCACAAGGTCCTGGCGCGGCACGCGGGACGCACCTACTTCCTGCCGCTCGGGCTCGCGCTCGTCAACCAGTACTACGGCATCGATCTCAAGCCGTCCGAAGTCGCATCCTTCATCGCCGAAAAGGCGGGCGCCGCGGACGAACCGCCGCGGAACTTCGAGGAGCAGGCCATCCGCTTCGTCGGACCGGACCTCTACGCGGCGTTCATCCGCGAATATACGCGCAAGCAGTGGAACCGCGACCCGAAGGACCTGCCGGCGGAGATCATCCGCCGCCTGCCGGTGCGCGCCTCGTACGACATCAACTACTTCAACGACCTCTACCAGGGCATCCCGTCCGACGGGTACAACGTCCTTTTCGCGCGGATGCTGGACCACGAGAACATCCGCGTTTCGCTGAACGAGGAATTCGTCCTGCCGGCGGAAACCGACCGCCCCGTCTATTCGTCCGCCCCGATCGACGCGCTTTTCGGCTACACGTTCGGTGCGCTGACCTGGCGGAGCCTGCGCTTCGAGACGGAACGCCTGGCGCTCGCCGACTACCAGGGCACGAGCGTCGTGAACTACGTGGACGCCGACGTCGCCTGGACGCGCATCCACGAATTCAAGCACTACCATCCGGAAGACCGCACCGCCCTCGCCGCGCCCGCCACGGTCATTTCCAAGGAATTCCCGGCCGACTGGCAGCTGGGCGCCGAACCGTACTACCCGGTGGATACGCCCGAGACGCGGGCGAAACTGGCGCAGTACCGGGAAGAGGCGGCGAAATACCCGAACCTCGTCATCGGCGGACGCCTCGGGGCGTTCAAGTACTATGACATGGACAAGGCCGTCGCGGCGGCGTTCGCGGCGGTCGGGGAGGAGTAAAGCATGAAGAAACGCTGCATCGTGACGGGCGGGGCGGGTTTCATCGGTTCCGCCCTCGTGCGCCAGCTTCTGAACGAGACGGACGCGACCGTGCTGGTCGTGGACAAGCTGACCTACGCGGGCGTGCCCGAATCCCTGAAGGAAGTCGGGCTTGTGCCCGAGACGCTCGCCTCGACGAATCCGCGCCTCGCCTTCCTCAAGGCCGATATTTGCGACGCCGAAGCGATGGACCAGGCGTTCGCGGCCTTCCGGCCGGATACAATCTTCCATCTCGCGGCGGAATCCCACGTGGACCGCTCCATCGACGGTCCGGGCGAATTCATCCGCACCAACATCACGGGCACGACCACCCTTCTGCAGGCGGCGCTCTCCTACTGGCGGACTTTGGACGAGGAAGCCCGGCGCGCGTTCCGCTTTCAGCACATTTCGACGGACGAAGTCTACGGCACCCTGGGCGCGACGGGTTATTTCACCGAAAAGACGCCCTACTCGCCCCACTCGCCCTATTCGGCGTCCAAGGCGGCGAGCGACCATCTCGTGCGGGCGTGGCACGATACGTACGGACTGCCCACGCTCATCACGAACTGCTCGAACAACTACGGTCCGTACCACTTCCCGGAGAAGCTGATACCGCTCGTCATATTGAACGCGCTCGACGGCAAGCCGCTGCCGGTCTACGGCAAGGGGGCGAATGTCAGGGATTGGCTCTACGTCGAGGACCATGCCCGCGCGCTCATCCTGGTGAACGAGAAAGGCGTGCCGGGCGAGACGTACAACGTAGGGGGGCACAATGAGCGCACGAACCTGGAAGTCGTCCAGACGGTGTGCAAGGTCCTGGACGAACTGCGTCCCCGCCCGGAAGGTCCGTATGCGGATCTGATCACGCATGTGGCCGACCGTCCCGGGCACGATCTGCGCTACGCGATCGACCCGACGAAACTCATGACCCAACTCGGCTGGAAGCCGCGGGAGAACTTCGAGACGGGCATCCGCCGCACAGTCGCCTGGTATCTCGACAACGACTGGTGGTGGCGGCCCATCCGCGCGAACCGCTATGCCGGGCAACGCCTGGGGAAAGGGAAATAGCCATGCGCAAAGGCATCATTCTCGCCGGCGGCGCCGGCACGCGCCTGCATCCGCTCACGCGCGTCGTTTCCAAGCAGCTGCTGCCGGTCTACGACAAGCCGATGATATTCTATCCGCTTTCCACGCTCATGCTGGCGGGGATTCGCGAGGTTCTGATCATCTCCACGCCGGCGGATCTGCCGAACTTCAAGCGGCTTCTGGGCGACGGCTCGGCGCTCGGGATGCGCTTTTCCTACGCCGAGCAGCCCGAACCCAACGGACTCGCCCAGGCGTTCGTCATCGGCAAGGACTTCATCGGCGCGGACGACGTCTGCCTCGTTCTGGGCGACAACATCTTCTACGGGGCGGATTTGCCGACGATGCTGCAGGAAGCCGCCCGATCCCAGAACCCGACCGTGTTCGGCTACCGGGTGCGCGATCCGGAACGCTATGGCGTCGTTTCGTTCGACGCGGCGGGACGCGCCGAGACGCTCGAGGAAAAGCCCAAGTGTCCCAAGTCCAACTTCGCCGTCGTCGGACTTTACTTCTATCCGAATTCCGTCGTGGACATCGCGGCCAACCTGAAGCCGTCCGCCCGCGGCGAATACGAGATCACGGACGTCAACAAGACGTATCTGCTGCGCGGCGAATTGCAGGTCCGGACCATGGGGCGCGGCTACGCGTGGCTGGATACGGGCACCCATCAGTCGCTGGCGGACGCCACGAACTTCGTGCGCGTGCTCATCGAGCGGCAGGGCCTGCAGATCAGCTGCATCGAGGAAATCGCCTGGACCCAGGGGTGGATAACCTCCGACCAACTGGCTTCGCTCGCCGCGACGTACGGCAAGTCGTCCTACGGCGACTATCTGCGGCGGCTCATCTCGGGAGGCAACCCATGCAAGTAGAAGACACCGCTCTGGCCGGCGTCAAGATCGTCCACCCCGACATCCACCGGGACGCGCGCGGCTATTTCGTCGAGACCTACAACCGCGCACGCTATTTCGCCGCGGGCATCACGGCGGACTTCGTGCAGGACAACGAGAGCCTGTCCGCCAAGGGGGTCGTCCGCGGCCTCCACTGGCAGGCGGGCGACAAGGCGCAGGCCAAGCTGGTGCGCGTGGTCCGGGGCGCCGTCTGGGATATCGCCGTCGACATCCGCAAGGGCTCGCCCACCTACGGACGGCACGTCGCCACAACCCTCACGGCGGAAAACGGCCTGCAATTCTTCATTCCGCGCGGTTTCGCCCACGGATTCATCGTTTTGGAGGAGAACACGCTCTTCTCCTACAAGTGCGACAACTTCTACTGCAAAGAGTCGGAGCGCGGCGTGCGATTCGACGACCCGGCTCTGAAAATCGTCTGGCCCACCCTCGACATCCCCGTGAAACTATCCGAAAAAGACCAGAAGCATCCGCTTTTTGGCGCAATCGAACCTTGGTCCGCCCTATGAAGTCCATTCTTTTCCTGTTCGCGCCCCTCCTGTGCGCGTTTCCCGTCCTTTCCGCCCCCTGGGAGGAGGTCACCGCGGCACGCTATCCGGATGCGGACGCCGTCCTGGTCGAAGCCGCGGAAGACTACGCCTACCAACCCGACGGCACGTATGTCGCGACGGAAAAAGCCGCGCTCAAGATCCTGACCGAGAAAGGCCGCCGCGAAGAGCGCGTGCAGCGCTTCGCCTACTCCAAACGCTATTCCGCGCTTGGCGGCCCCTACATCAGCATCATCGGCACGAACGGCGTGCGGCGCACGGTGGATATTTCGGCGACGATGCGCGAGGCGACGGACAACTCGTCCACCTCCGCCAACATCTACGATCCGCTCGACCGCGTCGTTACCTGCACCATCCCCGGCTTGCAGGTCGGCGAGACGCTTTGCTACACGCTCGTGCGCACCAATTTCGCCGCGCGCGTGCAGAACCAGTTCGCCCTTTTCACCGAGATGGCCTGGACGCTGCCGATCCTGAAAAAGACGGTCCGCGTGACCGCCCCGGCGTCCCTGCCGCTCAAAAAGGAGGCGGTGCGCCATCCGCTGGGCAATGTGACGGCCGCCACGGAGTCCCTGCCGGACGGGTCGGTCGTGCATACGTGGGTCGCCACGAATTCGCCCCAGGTCTTCCCCGAGCCCGACATGCCCCCGCTCTATACGCAGGTCCAAAGCGTCCGCGCTTCCACCCTCCCCTCTTGGCGGGAACTTTCCGCGTGGTATTGGGGGCTGTGCGCGCCGCATCTGGCGAAAACGACGCCGGCCATGACGAACAAAGTCGCGGAACTGGGACGCGACATGCGCAAGATCTACGACTTTGTCGCGCAGGAAGTGCGCTACATGGGGCTCACGATGGAAGACAAGTCCCCCGGCTATGCGCCGCATGACGTGGACATCACCTTCGACAACCGCTACGGCGTCTGCCGCGACAAGGCCGGCCTGCTCGTCGCCCTCCTCCGCATCGCCGGCTATGAGGCCTACCCGGTGCTTATCCAGGTCGGGGAGAAGATGGACCCCGAAGTCCCGACCCCCTACTTCAACCATGCGATCGTCGCCGTCCAAAACCCGGACGGGAAAGACGGCTACATCCTCATGGACCCGACGGACGAGTCCAGCAAGGATCTGTTGCCCGCCTATCTCAACGGGCGGTCCTATCTCGTGGCGCGTCCGGACGGCGAAGACCTGCGGACCTCCGGCATCGTGCCGGCCGAGGCGAACGCGGTCGTAGCCGAAACGACGGGGCGGATAGCCCGCGGCGGAATCGCCGTCCTGACTTCCGACCTGCGCTTCCGCGGCATTCACGACAATGCCTGGCGCGGCGCCCTCTTGCGCAGGCAGGCCTCCGAACGGCGTCGGTTCCTGGAGCAGACGCTTTCCGCGGCGTTTCCCGGCGCGGAACTCCTCTCCTTCGAGATCAAGCCCGAACGTCTCGCGGATACCACGCGGGAACTCCAAATCCATCTCGTGGCGCGCATTCCCGAAGTCGAGGTGGACGGCAAGACCTGCGAACTGCTGTCCCCGCCCCTCGTCAGCGGCGTATTCGGCCTCCCCATGCGCCTCCTGGAAGGACGGACCGCCCTCGCCAAGCGCGTCTTCCCGCTAAAAATCCTATCCACCGCGAAAGTATCCGAAACGCTGAAACTGGACCTGTGGCAGATGCCCACGCCCCCCGTATTCCCGGAAGAAACCGCGATCGACGGCAAATTCACATTCAAACGGACCTACACCTACACCAACAACACGCTCACCGTTCGCCGCGATTTGGCGCTGAATGCCCTCGAGTTCACGCCGGGGGAATATGCCGGGCTGCGGGACGACTTGGCCGCTTTGGAAGCGGCCCTGCGCAAGCCCGTCATCCTGCCGCGCGACCCCCTGCAAGGCGCCTCCGTGCACTATTTGGACGAAAAATACGATATTTCCCTGTTTTCGCCCACGTCCTGGGTCATGACAAACACGGTCGTGAAGGAGATTCTCTCCTATAAAGGAAAGAAATCGTCCGCCGAAATCGTGCTGCCCTACCACCCGTCCGTCGCCCAGATCGACATCGTCCAGGCGACCGTCTCCAACAAAAACGGACGCGTCTCCGTAGCCGGTCCGCGCGAAATGAACGTCCTGGACTGCGAATGGGCGTCCGCCGCGCCGCGCTACGCTCCCGGCAAAAAGCTGATCCTCAACCTGCCGGCCGTCGAAATCGGGAGCGTCCTCTATCTCACGACCGCCACGACCGTGACCAATTCGCCCCTGCCCTTCCGCGGCAATTGGTATTTCGACACGATTGGACAGCCCTCGGATGCGCTTTCCGTCACCCTGGACGGGAAAGTCCTGCGTCGGGAACGCGACCTGAAGATGCACGCGCCCGAACCGAATCTGCCGGCCGGCCCCCTTTGGCGCGATACGCTGACCGTTTCCAAGGGCGATTTCGCCGCGTTCGCCGCGGCAATCCGTCCCTATCTGGAGGTAGCCCCGATAGACCCGCTCCCGCTTGTCGGGACGAACGACGTGCGGGCGATCCGCGACTGGATGGCGCGCAACATCCGCATCGCCGGCCCGGGACTCTACGAAATGCCGCTCGCGGAGCAGGCGACCGACCCCGCCCGCGTCCTCAAGGAACGCTATGCGAGCCGCTTCGACTATGTCCGCACCCTCTGCGCCCTCTTGCGCGGGGCCGGACACAAGGCGGAAATCGTTCTCGCCGCGGATGACGCAGGAATGGATCCGCGCCTCCGGGAGCGCAACCAAACGACCTACCCCAACATCGGTCTGTACGCCTATCCGCTTTGCCGCGTCGAACGCGCGGACGGCGCGCTTTTTCTCGGCACGGAGAACGAATACACCCCTCTGGAAGCCTCCGCCTGGGCTGGCGCGACCTATTGGGCCCCCGTTTCGGGCGCCGGTTTCGGCCAAATCGACCCCGAAAACGGACAAAACTCCATCACGGACGCGCTGACGCTCGACATCCGCCCCGACGGCTCGGCGGATGTCGCCTACGAGCATCGGACCACCGGGTCGGAAGTCGGCGCTTTGCGGAAGGAGTATGCCGAAATCCTTCCCGAAGAGCGCGACCGGCTGTACCAGTCCCTCCTCGGGCAAATCGCCCAAGCCGCGAAAGCGACAGGCCCCCTCGTGACGGACCTGACGGGCTATCCCTTCCGGCTCTCTTTCAAGGCGCATATTCCGGATTATGCCGTATTTTCGGACGATTTGCTGGTGGTGACGGTGCCGCCCTTCGCCCGTGCGCCCTTCAGTTCGCTGGAAAGCACGCCCCGGGAGAACCCGCTCGCCTCTCCGGCGACCGACGCGGCGGAAGAGGACGTCGTCGTGGTCTTTCCGGCGGGGTACGACACGATCGAGCACCTGCCGGACGACTTGCGGTACGACTACCCCCGACTGACATCCCGAACGACGGTCGATCGCACCCCCGACGGCCGCCTGCGCGTCACCTTGCGCCGCCAAACGCCGCGGCAGGATGCGCGGCTATTCCCGGCGGACTACGCCCCTCTCTTTCGTGAACGCGCACGGCAGATTAACAGCCGCGCCAATCGTCAAATCACGGTCCGCAAGGGCCAAAAACCAAAAGGAAAATAACATGAATCCGTTAATCGGCCGCAAGGCGTGGCTCGTCGCGCCTGTTTGTTTCGTTATCTCTCTGGCGATTCTCGTCACTCTCTGGTGGGCTTTGGACCCCGCGACCGTGATGAACCTCTTCGACCAGGGCGGTACATCGCCCGTCGAACTCATGACGCTCGCCCTTTTCGCCCTGATCGTCCCGCTCGTCTGGCTCTGTCCGCCGGTAGGCGGTCCCGCGCGAAAGCAGGCGTTTTGGAGCGCCGAATGGTCCCTTCTCGCCGTCATGGCCATCGTCCGCGAGACCGACCTCCACAAGACCCTCTTCGCCGACCTCTGGCCCGAAATCGCCGCGGGCTTCAAGGGGACCGTCTTCAAGATGCGCTTCCTGACGGCGTGGGACATGCCCGTCATGCCGCGTCTCTTCGTGCTGTTCTTCTTCATCCTCTTCTTCGCGGCCGTGATGCTGCCGCTGGCACGGTACCTCATTCCGCTTGCAAAAGGCTTCTTCACCCTCAAGCCCGTCGCGTGGAGCGCGGCGGTGTTTGGCGGCACAAGCGTCCTCGTGCTCGTCTGCGACCGCCTGCCGGCGTGGTACCGCCACGCCCACGGCGGCACCGCCCTTTCGGACGCGGCGCGGGCGTTCTGCGCGGTTTTGGAGGAAGGCGGCGAGATGATGATGGCGCTTTTCGCGCTGCTCGCCCTCCTGCAATCCTATGTTGTTTTCAATGTTTTGGACAAAAAGGAAGATTGACATGCTGTTCGAAGTCGACAAAACGAAATGCGTCAAATGCGGGGCGTGCGTCAAGGATTGCGCGTTCCGCGCCCTCAAAACCGGCGCGGAGGGGTACCCCAAAATCCCGAAGCCCGAAAAGTGCATGCGCTGCCAGCATTGCTTCGCCATCTGCCCCGTCGGCGCAATCACCTTCAACGGACACCGTCCGGAAGACGCCGTTTCCACGCGCGGACTCGCCCTGCCCAAAGCCGATGAGGTCGAAAACTGGATGCAGGTCCGCCGTTCCACGCGGCAGTTCCGCAAGGAAGACGTGGACCGCGGCGCTTTGGAGCGGATTCTTTCCCGCCTGGGGGACGTGCCGACCGGGTGCAACGCGCGCGGGCTGACCTTCACCTGCTTCCCGACGCGCCAGGCGATGGACGCGTTCCGCGAGGCGTTCATCCGCGCCATCGAGGCGCACCGGGACGGCCCGAAGCTTCTGCCGCGGTGGCTCGCCGTGCCGGCCATCCGCATGCGCGCCGGCAAGGGCGACATGTTCTTCCGCGACGCGCCGGGCATGGTCATCATCTCGTCGGACGAAACCAACCCCGCCGTGACGACCCCCGAGGCGGACGTGGCCGCGGCGTGCGCCTACTTCGAAATGCTCGCCCAGGCGCATGGAATCGCCACCTGCTGGTGCGGATTCCTCCAGCTCGTGCAGCGCGAAGTGCCCGAACTCCTCGAGAAAACCGCCGGAATCCGCCGCACGACGCCCTTCTACGCCATGCTGTTCGGCAAGAGCGCCGTCGCCTACCGCCGCGGCGTCCGCCGCGAATCGGACGCCACCATCGTCTGGAAAGAATGACCGTTCCCTTCAAGATCCTGCTGGTCGACGACGAGCGGACCATGCGCTATTGCTTCCAGCGACTGCTGGAAGAGGAGGGTTATCTCGTCGAAACCGCCAAGGACGGCGACGAGGCGCTGCGGAAGTTCGGCGCCTGCAAGCCCGATCTGGTGCTGCTGGACGTCATGATGCCCAAGAAAAACGGGCTGGCGACCTGCGTGGCGCTGCGCGACCTGGACGCAATCGTCCCCATCATCTTCTTTACGGCGGCGCCGTCCGAAATCACGCTGGTGCGGGGACTCGGCGCAGGGGCGAACGATTACATCGCCAAGGACTGCTCGCCCGAGGAACTCCTGGCGCGCATCGGCGCGGCGATTGCCCGCAGCGAAGCCGCGCTCATGTCCGCCCCCAACGCCGGGGCGCGGCGCATGCTCGGGGACGCCGTCCTCGACTTTTCCCTCATGATCGTCGAGCGCGAGGGCCAGGTCGAGCCGCTGACGCGTTCCGAAGCCATCGTCCTGCGGGCGCTGACGGATACCGTCAACCGCTTCTTCTCGACGGATGAGATACTCGAGCTCCTCTATGGTCCGAACCATTTGGCGGACGACAAGGTCGTCTCCTCGCTCATCCGCCGCCTGCGCACCAAACTCGGGCGCGTGGGCAATCTCATCGTTTCCCGCCGCGGACTCGGCTACAAAGTCGTGAATTGAGCCCGAAAACCGCAGTTGAAAGGCTGAAATCCGGATTATGGTCTTTGTTTTCAACCGTGTCAATCAAGGAGAAAACAGGCAAATGTCGCCTGAACGGGCTGGGCGGTCCGGGATGCCGCGCACATCTTATCGGCAGGACAAATCCAAGAGACCGCGGTCTTTTACCCAAGAGACCGCGGTCTTTTACCCAAGAGACCGCGGTCTTTTACTCAAGAGACCGTGGTCTTTTACTCAAGAGACCGCGGTCTCGGCTCCGTCTCGTGGGGTCGAGATCCCCGTCTCAAGGAGATTCGGGATCCTCAGCGCGGTCGAAAACGACGGCCGCGACCCGGATGCCGGCTCTTCGACTGCAATCCATGGATTTGGTTTGAAGCAAGAAAGGAACTTATTATGAATATTTACCGGAGTTCTTCCAATAAAGTGATCGGCGGCGTCTGCGCAGGTCTTGCGGACGCGTTCGACCTCAACGTCACGGGCTTGAGGTGGGCGTTCGCGCTTGCTGCGCCTTTCCTCTCGGGCATCCCCGTTCTCGTCTACCTCGTCCTTTGGGCCGTTTTGAAGGAGCGCGATACCGGCGACGGCACCCCCGCACGGCCGTTTTAAGGGAGTGCTCCCGCAAGGTTTTCGGGACGGGAGGGGCGCCTTTCCCAAACCCCCGCGGGGACACCCGTCCGCGTCCGGTGACGGATTCGGGAGAACGGGCGCTCAGCCCATGCGCAAACGCGCGGCGAGTTCGGCGAGATGCGCCCTGTCGCCCGGTTTGTTCTCGAAGACGATGGGACCCATCCCGTAGCGCGGCACGATATGGAAGTGCAGATGCTTGACCGTCTGGCCCGCCGCTTCGCCGTTATTTTGCAGGATGTTGAAGCCTTCGCAGGGGAGCGCCTTCTTGAGATGCGCGGCGACTTTCTGTACGCGCGCCACAATTTCGCCCAATTGGTCCGCCGGGGTGTCGAGCAAGCCTTCCGAATGCACCTTCGGGATGACGAGCGTATGGCCCTCCGTAAACGGGTTGATGTCCAGATACGCCAACACCAAATCGTCCTCGTAAATCTTGAAGGACGGAATTTCGCCCGCGGCAATTGCACAGAAAACGCAGTTATTCTTCATTTTTCGCTCCCTTTCGTCATTTTCCCATGTCAAAGAGGCGCAACGTCGCACGGAAGTCCGCCGGCAAGGGGGAATGCACGGTGATTTGCTCGTGCGGATTCAACGGATTGGGCAGTTCGAGCGTCGCGGCATGCAGCATCTGCCGCGGAACCCGCATGAACCGCGGGTCGCGCGCCGACTTGAGCCCGAAAACCCGGTCCCCCAGGATGGGGGCGCGCACGGACGCCAAATGGCGGCGGATCTGGTTCGTGCGGCCCGTGTCGATCTTGACCTTGAGGAAACTCGCGTCCGGCCCCGTCGCTTCCCGCACGACTTGCGAAACGGCGCGCTGTCCGTCCAGGGGCTTTTCGATCTTGAGGTGCGCATAGGGGAAGCGTCCCCAGGCGATTGCCCGGTAGACCTTCGTCACTTTGTGCGTTTTGAAGACCTCCACCGCCGCCATGAGCGCGGCGTGGTTCTTCGCGAAAAGCAGGCAGCCCGTCGTATCGCGGTCGAGCCGGTGCACCGCTTCCAATGTCGGAATCTTCTCCTGTTCGCGCAGAATCGTCTCCACGGACTTCGGGTCGTCGCATGTGACGATTCCCGCCGGCTTGTCGCACACGAGATAGCCTTCGTCCTGCCAAAGTACGCGCACATGGCGCTTCGCGGGCTGGGGCGCGGCGGAAGCCCCCGTCGTGCGCGCGCTCTGTTTCACCGCCCCTTTCACGACGGCGGAGGGGACCTCCACCACGTCGCCCGTCTTCAATTGGTGCCGCGCCATCCAGATGCACGCATGGTTCACCCACACGCTGCGCCCGTCGATCATGGCCTTGGCCGTGCGGCGAGAAAGCGCGAATTTCTGCACGAGGAAGTCCTGCAGAAGCTTGGCGTCGGGCTTGTTCACGACAAGCGAAACGAGTCCCGCGGCATGACGTGGAGCCTGTCTTTTCATTCTTTCCTCAAAATGCTGCCCACGACGCCGCGGATCTTGCGCCCCACCGTGTTCGGCGCGAGCGTAACTTCCACTGTTTCGGTGTCGTCCGCGTCCTCTACCTCCGACACGATCGTCACGCTTGTCTTCTCGCCGTCCAGCGCTTTCCGGAAGTTGGCCGGGAGCGGTTCGTCGCCCAACCAGTCGCTGAACCGGTGGGCCCGCGCCGATTCTTCCCCCTCCAGGCCGAACATTTCGCAAAAGGCGGGATTCACGTAGGTGAAACGCCCCTGCGCATCGCAGACAAAAAGCGACTCCTGCGCCAGACGAAAGGCGTTTTCCTTCGCACGCAGCATATCGCGCACTTTCCGGCGCCGTTCGATGTTGCGGATTGTGAACACCAGGTCGTCCGGATCGGCCAAGTCGATGATCGAAACGGCTATTTCGCACGCGAACTTGGTTCCGTCCTTGGCGCGCCCGTTGGCGTCTATGATCATGTGCCGCTCGGCTTCGACGCCGTTCCGGATACGTTGCACGACTTCCGTCGCCAAGCCGGGCACGAACAGCGAGACAGGTCGGTCGAGAACCTCGTCCGGTTCGTAGCCAAAGAACTCCTGCGCACGTTCATTTATCTCTATAATATGACCGTTCGGGTCTGTAATCACGACAGCATCGTACATTCCGCTCAGAAACTGGCGGAAAAGCGATTTTCGGTCTCTCGGTACTAAAATCGGTGTCATCACGTATATTTTAACATATTAGACGATGAGCATGCAATCCCCATAAGAGAAAAACATATAGTTTTTGCTGATAGCCAGCGCATAGGCGCACAAAGTCCGCTCCCGTCCGGCCAAAGCCGAGACCATCATCAGCAAAGTCGACTGCGGCAGATGGAAGTTCGTCAGCAAACAGTCGCAGACCTTGAACTTGTAGGGCGGATAGATGAAGATGTTGGACGCCCCCGAACCCGGCACGATGAGCGGCTGCCCTTCGGCATCCGGACGGTTGGCGATCGTCTCCAAGGTCCGGACGGTCGTCGAACCGACGCAAAAGACCCGTCCGCCGCGCGCCTTGCAGGCGTTGATGGCGTCCGCCGCCTCGGGCGTGACCGTGAACGCCTCGAAATCCATCTGGTGGTCCTCGATGTTTTCCGCCTTCACCGGACGGAACGTCCCCGGCCCCACGTGCAGGGTTATGGCGACGCGCTTCACGCCTTTCGCCTCGAGCGCGGCGAAAATCTCCGGCGTGAAGTGGAGTCCGGCCGTGGGCGCGGCGACGCTCCCCACGTGCTTCGCGTAGATCGTCTGGTAGCGGACCCGGTCCTCCAGCTCTTCCGCACGCGTACCTTCGCGCTTGACGTAGGGCGGAACGGGCGTATGGCCGAATTCGTCCAGGAGGTCCATGAGCGGACGCGCGCAGATGAACTCGACCTTCCACATGCCGATGCCCCCAAGCGGCTTCAAGAGGCGCACGCGCAGCTCGTTATGCGGACCGAACACGGCAATCTGCCCTTCGCGGCACTTGCGCCCCGAGCCGATCATGCAATTCCAGACAAGTTCCTTCACGGTCTCCGCCTCGGGCGCGGCGGAAATCATCAGAACCTCGACGCCGCCATCGGAATCTTCCCACTTGCCGAGCAGACGCGCCGGGAAGACTTTCGTGTCGTTGACGACCAGCAGGTCGTTCGGCGTGATGTACTCGACGATATCCGCGATATGACGGTGCTCGAGAACGCCCGTGTCCCGGTGCAGGACCATCATCTTTTCCGTCCCCCGCACGGCGGCGGGGTGCTGGGCGATAAGCCGTTGCGGCAGGGGATACCAAAATTGTGCAGTCTTCATGATTTGAATATGTAAATCTTGTTTTCCGTCCCCCGCAGGAGCCGTCCGATGTTCGAACGGTGCTTGAAGATGACGAAAAGCGCGACAAATGTGACCAGCACCGCCTGGGGGATGTCCGCCAGGCCGGAGGAACCCAGGATGGGGAACCAGATGGCGATTGCGAGAAACGCCGCGGCCGCGCAACTTCCGAGCGAAATGTAGTGCGAGAGCGCGAACACGACGACAAACAGCGCGAAGGCGACCCCGACGAGCGCCGGCACGAGCCCGATGAGCATGCCAAAGCCCGTCGCGACGCCCTTCCCGCCCTTGAAACGCATGTACGGCGTCAGCATGTGCCCGACGACGCAGGCGAGGCCCGTCACGAGCGCCAAATGCGCCAAGGCGGGCTCGCCCCCGGCGAAATGCCGCGCCGCGAGAACCGGCAAAAGCCCCTTCAGGACGTCGCAGGCGAAGGCGATGAACCCCCATTTCTTGCCGACGGAACGGAAAACGTTCGTCGCGCCGATATTCTTGGACCCGACCGTCCGCACGTCGATGCCGCGCGCCTTGCCGATGAGAAATCCGAACGGGATGCCCCCGATCAGATACGCCGCCCCGACAAACAGAGTCCACGTCAACAGAGTTGTATTCATGATCGATCTCCTTCTCCTTCAGGGAAAACGGTTCCCGCGCCGCCGTCCGGACCGAAAAGCGACTCCAGGATGCGCTCCACTGGCGTCGTGGTCTTCTTTTTGTTGTTGCAGTCCTTGCAGCACGGCACGCAGTTCGACCGGACCGACTTCCCGCCGCGCGCCACGGGGATGACGTGGTCCATCGTCAGATTCGCCGCGCCGACATGCCGCCCGCAGTAATGGCAGACGCCCTTCTGCAGCTGCGCGCGCCACCAGTCCGTCTGGCGCAAGGCGCGCGCCTTTTCGCGCTCCCGCCGGACGTGCACCGGGTCCGGACGCAAATCGTGCCACGTCTCCATCAGGCATGGTCCTTTCCGATGAACTCGCAGGGCGCCTTCTTCGCCAGAAGTCCGCACAGGAAACGCACCCCGTAGACCACGTGGGTCGCCACGACGCCCGCCAGCGTAAGCGCCCAGACGAGCGGATTCACACTGAACGTCGTCAACGCCACGAGCGCCAGGTAAAAGCCGAGCGGAACCACCCCCGCCACGCGCGCCCAAGCCGGCAGGAACCAGACGCACGCCGCCAGAACCGCCAGATAGAGCACGAAAAGCGACGGCACAAAATACGCCAGATGAAGCGAATTGGACGGATACCGCTTCACGAAATAGCCGCGGTGGAAAGCGTACCGCCCCAACTGCCGCAAATGCGGACCGAACAGGGGCCGGCGATGATGGTAGACGACCACCCACGGATTGTAGTAGATGCGTGCGCCCGTCTCGAGGATATCCTTGCAGAGGAGCGTGTCCTCGCCCGGCCAGAAGTCCGTCCGGTAGCCCTTGATGCGGTCGAGGATGCTCTTCCGCACGAGAAGATTGCAGCTCGGATAGTCGTCCACGTCCCGGCAAATGCCGCCCGCCTTGTACCGGTAGCGGTAGTTCCCCGAGACGAGGAAATTGTCGTAGACGCGCCCGCCGATGCGCGCGAGGAACCCGTCCCCGGGCGGCGTCACGCCCGGACCACCCACCGCGCCGACCGTGGGATCACCGAACTCCCGCACGGCGTACTCCAGCCAATGGGCGTCCGGATAGGCGTCGTCGTCGATGAACGCCACGATTTCGCCTTTCGCCGCGGCGAGTCCCACATTGCGCTTTTCCGCCGGGCGCACCTTGCCGGTCGGGATGACGCGCACGCGACCGCCCGTCTCGAGCCCGGGCTCGGGCCCGTCCGGCAGGACGATAACTTCGAAATGTCTGTACGTCTGGGCGGAAAGCCCCTTGAGGCACTCCTCCAGGACGGCGCTCGCGCGCGGACAGGCGATGACGACCGAAACCAGCGGCTCGTGCCCAAGCGGCGGCGGAATCGTCCGCGAAGCGTAGTAGTCCAGCATGCGCAGCCGGTAGAAGACCGCCAGCGAATCGAGCGCCATTGCCTTGACGGTCGCCGGCTTGAGCGCGCCGAACTTGTTCCCGAAATGGATGACGACCGGCGCTTCGGCGATGCGCGCCCCCCGCTGATGGGCGATCGCCAGCAATTCCAGGTCGAAGGCGTAGGTCTTCACGAGCATGCGCCCGAGCGCCTCGCCCAAAACGCCGCGCTTGAAGAGCTTCATCCCCGTCTGCGTGTCCGTTATCGGGAGCCCAATCGCGAGCCGCACGAGCGTGAAGTACGCCCAACTCACGATGCGCCGGTGCCACGGATATTGCACGACCGACTCCGGATGCCGCTTGGATCCCACCACGATATCCGCGCCTTTTGCGCACATTTCGGCGAAAAAGCGCCCGGTCTGGGACGGGTTGATGTCCAGGTCGCCATCCAGCAGCAGCACATAGTCGCCTGTCGCGGCCTCGAATCCCGCGCGCAACGCCGCGCCCTTGCCGCCGTTGCGGTCCAGCAGGACGGGGCGGATCACGACCGTCGCCCGTTCGTCGGCGTACGCCTGGGCGACATCCAGAAGTGCCGCGCGTGTATTGTCCGATGAACCGTCGTCCACGGGTATCAGTTCCGCGCGCAGACCTTTGTCCGCGTATAACGTCGCGATTTCGCGCAGGTTCGCCGCGATTGTCGAGCCCAGATTGTAGACCGGCAGGACGACCGAGAGCCGTCCGTTCCCCACGCAGGACCGTGCCTGCGACCACTCCTCACATGCGTCTGTCATACATACGTTATTTCAATCGCACCCGCGGATCCAGCGCGGCATAGGCGAGATCCGTCAACAAATTGACGAACTGGTAGACCAGCGCACTCATCACCACGACGCCGCGCACGACCGCCATGTCGGACGAGTGGATTGCGTTGATGGCCACCGACCCCAGCCCGGGGATCCCGAAGAAGCTTTCCAGAAGCAACGATCCCGAGAAAAGATACGGAATGGAAAGCGAAACGTACGTCACGATCGGAATCAGCGCGTTGCGCAGGACGTGGAAGACCAAAATGTACGCGGCGGACCGCCCCCTCGAACGGGCCGTCAGGATGTACGGCTTGTAAATCTCGTCCAGTAGCGCCGTGCGGAAGAACCGCACATCCACCCCGAGCGAACTGACGATACCGATGAGGACGGGCAAAGCCAGATACGCCGCGCTCTCATAGCCCCAGATCGGGAACAGCCCCGCCTTGTACGCCAGAAAAAACTGCCCCGCCAGGACCCAGACGACGTAATTGACGCTCATGAGCACGGTGGAGACGACCAGAATGGACTTGTCCACCCACCGCCCGCGCCAAGCGGCCGAGAGCAGCGCCAGCATGAGCGCAAGAAGCGTCCCGCCGACGAGAATCGGCACCGTAAGGGAGAGCGAAGGCCCAACGCCGCGCAGCAGAACGGACGTGACGGGCTCTTTCAGCTCGACCGAATAGCCGAGCTCGCCCTTCAGGAGATTCGAGACGAACGTGATGAATTGCGAATCAAGCGCGAACAGGAGCGGCTTGTCGAATCCGTGCAGCCTGTTGAACGCGGCGATGGACTCCGCCGTCGCGTTCTTGCCCAGGATCGTCTCCGCGGGAGAGCCGCCCACGACGTTGAACAGGACGAACGTCAGCACAAGTATCCCGAATGTCGTCGGGATGACTTGCAGAAAACGTTTGCCTATATACCTCAACATAGAAACCAGCGCGTTCCCTTATTTAGGCGCGTGGATGGCCTTCTGGAGCTGAACCGCCAACTGTTCGGGGTCGCACGTCTCTAGCCGCTGCAGCGTCTTCGCCCAGCGATAGGCACCCGAACCCGCCGCATCGAAAGGACGGTGCACCAGCAGATCGTCGAAAGCCCGCCGCCGTTCGAGATATTTCGTCCGCGTTTCGATGAGCTTCTCCTTGAATCCGGAGACAAATGCCTGCGCGAACGCGGCGAAATCCTTCACGTACGGCGCGCGCCGCCGCACGACTTCCGCATAAGGAGCAACCAGTTCCTCGAAGGGCTTCAGATAGCCGACGAACGACCCGGCATGATCGAGAACCGCGACATGTTCCGGGAGCCCGTCGAGCCCCTGCTGGACGATCTCGTAGTTGGTGTCGAAGATGTTCTCGCCGTTCTTCGTGGCCAAACGCCCGACAATCATGTCCATCGCCGCCGCGCCACCCATCAGATGGGCGAACTTCTTGGCATAGGCCGGATTGCGGAACTTGCCGACAGGCACCTTGTCCGACGCCGTCCCCGACGTGTAGGCGCGGATGAAGTAGTAGGCCCGCACGGTCGTGCCGTTGTACTGGTTGTGCCCGTGGTAGGGCTCGGCAAACTGTCCGAAACCCACATATTGCGGCAGACTCATGCCCAGCTGTTGGCACATCAGGCGGCGGTCCATGATATAGTCGGCGTAGTCGTTCGCCTCTATGATGGACTGCAAAAGGTTCTTGCCCTCGTCCAAATGCTCGGCAATGCCCCACTTCTGGAAACGCAGAATGGCGACATACGGCTCCAGCCGGCTCGTTTCCTTCATTTGCAGGATGTAGATCGATCCGCGGTGCGGACCGGCCTCGGGGTGGCGCGCGAGCGAATTGGCGATGCGCCCGATGTTGACGTACTGCAGGTCGCGGTAGAACCGCACGAAATTGAAGATGATGTTCCTAACCCGCGGGTCGCAAACCTGTCCCAATTCGGGGTCGCGCGTGCGGGTGTACTCGTCCCAAAGCGGATCGAAGATGAGCTCGCCGCGGTCGATGCGCGCGCCCGGCAGCCATTCGATCTGGCGGAAAAACTCCGGCGAAAGCCCCTGAATGAGCTCGCTGCCGTCGATTTCGGGCGCGTTCGACACGCGTGTCAAGGCCGCGCACATGGCGTTGCGCCAGGCGAAATTCTCCACGCTTTCGTCCCGCAGATCCGCCGGCAGGGACATGCGCCAATCCAGATCGATCTTGTCCGTCGCCCGGCGCAACTCCTCGTCCGAAAGACGGTCCACGTCGAGATGCTGTATGGCCTTCGCGATCCCTATGGGCGTGGTCGTGGGGAAGACTTCCGCCTCCGGATTGCCCATGCGGTTGCGGCGCGAGAAAAGCGCGACGACCTCCCGCGCCTGCTCGCGGAACTCCGCCGGGGGCAGCTTGGCGATTTCCGCATAGCCGCCGACGGTGAGGAAGCGCGTGCCGGTGTTGCGGTTGTAGTAGTAGATGCACCCGTGGTCGATGGAGACGTGCGAATCGAGAATCAGCCGCTTCATGTCGTCCTGCGAAATCGGCTGCCGCGCCATGCGCCAGTTTTCGCCGCGTGCCCGCAGCGCGTTGCGCACTTTCGCCGCGTGCGTGTTCAGAAAGCGGATGCGCCGCTTGGACACGAGTTTCTGCAGTTCCTCGTCCGCCTTGAAAGCCAAATCCATCCGCTCAGGGTCCGGCCGGATGTAGACCGCGTCTTCCGTCATGATCAAATCGACCGAATCTTCCATCTCGGCGGCGACCTCTTCCGGCGAGAGGGGCGGTATCCCCTTCGCCGCGCGCTCCGCGTTGAGCGTGTCTATCCACAGCAGCCGCTGGGTCGCGTGCACGCCCCGAACCGTCACTAAACCAGGTGTCTTGAAGAAAATCGTACCGATGCGACTCAGAAGTTGCCCGGACGCGTCTTTCGCAAAAAGTTTCTCGCCTAGTATTTTCATAGAACTCTATTATACCATATTTCGAGCACTCTGCGTTCACTTTTCTTGGAAATTGAAAATTTGTCGTTGCCTTGACGATCGAAAGAGAGAGAGGGGGCGCCGGAAAGTGCCCGCCGGTCTCGCGTGCCGCGCAACGTCAGCGTCTACAGGGGACGGTCCGGCCCGTTTTCTTCCCCCCACCCCCCCCTCTCGCGCAAACGCCGTCCCGTCCCGCAAATTAGGTGCGCGGCGTTCTCTTAAGGACAAGAAACACCTTGTTCAACAGCTGCTTCCGCGCGAAATCGAGGACAAAACAAGTAAGATAGACGCTCAACACCGCGCCAAACGCATAGAGCGGGAACAATCTTTGCGAATAGGCGTCCGCCGCGTGCATTACATCGTTCCAAAGCCAGTTGCGCATGGTGTCGCTGGAAGCGTGAATCAACAAGATGCCGAAAGTGGACGCCGCGAGCGTGTTAATGAGCTTTATGTGGCCTATTTTCAAGGATTTGAAAAGACAGAAGAACGAAACGGACGCCAGAATCGCGAGGACCTTGTTCGAATCGCTGACAAACCAATAAACGGGGAGGGTTTTGTGCAGCAGCGTCCCCGCAAGCGAAATTGCGACCACACTCGCGTAACAGAGTGCGAGGCTGACACCGCTTAGCCAAAGACATTTTCTCGTATCCTCTAGAAACATCGGCGGATACAACCTCAAATAGGCGCCGACGAGATAGACCGTGACATACCACCCAATATACTCGTAAGCCGTGTTGTAGAAGAATGTGGGGAGCAGGGTGAACAGGGAAAGAAGGGTCAGTATGAGCCCTTGCAGGTCTTTTTTCCCGAAATTCTGGAGAGCCTTGTTCAGGAAAGGAACCAAAAGATAAAGCCCCAGGAAAGAACTCGCGAACCCATGCCCAAAGTCTCGCGGTATAAACAGAATGGTTTTCGCCAATTCTGAAACCGAAAACGCCTCATAGCCGCTAAAGATGAATAGCGCGTAAATGAACCAACGATAAAACACCATCAGGCAGAAAAGATTGACGACTTTCGTCCAGTGGAATTCTTTCTTGCACATAAAAAATCCGGTAATCAACACAAAGGCGTTGATTGCCGTTTTCCCGCCGAAGCCGAAGCACAAAGCGAAGAGTTTATTGCCTAGCAGGCCATTACCCCCCCCCCCCCCCCCCCCCCCCCCCCCCCCACCCCCCCCCCCCCCCCCACCAAAAAGAAAAGTTTTTTTCCATACAGGCCCATTCCCCCCCCCCCCCCCCCCATTGAAGATTAAGGGCGAAATTCCCGAATTCACAACATAATGATGCGCGATGATTGCCAGCATCATAACAATTCGGAGCAATTCAATGTTGGAATCTCGCAAAGCGGCTTTATTGTTTTCCATAGTTCTACCTTTCAACCTTTTGCACTAGTATATCATAAATAACCCTGCAGGGAAAGGGGCGAGAACGCTGAAAGCCGTAAATCCAACAGTCCTGCGAAAGGGCCAGTCAAAGGAACGGGAAAACA
>ERZ808274.333-NODE-333-length-25885-cov-19.011034_pt1 | contig 25885 bp, 38 predicted proteins | sample MGYA00521277_ERZ808274 | MGnify/ENA primary metagenome ERZ808274 (study PRJEB31516, sample SAMN03275597) | gut metagenome | biome: mammalia-associated habitat; material: feces | host: Papio cynocephalus | place: Kenya | collected 2012-07-28 ... | reverse complement strand
GCCGCAGTTACTTCAATTTCGACTGAATTGGGTGGTGGCGTTTTTCCGCTGCCCATTATGATTGCATTTCCCATCGTATCACACCCCTTTCAATCTGACTGTAAATGAAATATCTGGTTTTGTTCGTGCCTTTAGAAGTATGTAGCCGTTATAGGTTTCGCAGATATCTATAGCACCGAATGCAACTTGTTCATCGTCAATAACAGTTACTGATGATACTTTTAGGCTTAAAATCGGATTATAAATTGATTTCATGCCGGAAATATTGACCTTGTTCGTGTAATAGCCGTTCGTTTGCGACGAAGACCATCCGCTTTGGGGAATGGTAACCGTCCATTCTTTGCCGATTAACCCAAAAGCTTCACTTGGAAGCTCGCACCCGAAGCGCTCTTCGTTTGCGCTGCTGAACAGCGTTGCTTTGTTTATCGGCGTGCCGGTTTGTGTCGGTTCGTCCGCGCGTTCAAGCGTTGCATATTCGCTTGTGCCATTCGTGCGTGTCAGTTTCACGCGCCCGGGCTTGGTTGGTACTCTATCTTTCATAATTCACCTCCGTACAAATCTCCGCTATAAAAGAATTGTTTTTCGATTTTGGTAATATATTCGTCGATGATTTCAAGGATTCTTTCGATGTTGTTCGCCTCTTCAAAAGTGAAGTTCTCCATGTCCTCGGGAACGACGGGCGTTCCGGGCGGCATGGTGAACTGTTCTCGAAGCTTTTTTATATTTCCAAGATACCGCTCTGCGTCCTCGGATTCCATGAACTCATTTTTTGACCATGTATTTTTGATGATAAAATTCAAAGCGTCATATCCGATAATTGCGAATCTGTTCTTAACATAGTCAACGGCGGATTCTACACGGTTGAGGTCAGAGGCGTTATACGCCCCTTTCAGACCGTTTAAAAACTCTGTAGCCTCTTCTTCCGTCCAGTTCGCTAACCCCGCTCTTATTAGCTCCTGCGCCCTCTCAACATCATCTTCCGTTCGGTCGGTTATCAACTGTAGTCCGTAGTACAGCGTTGTTGTGAATGTCGATGTGTTTCCGCGATTGTCGATCGCCGTGAGAACGCAGTGATAAACATCCGGGGTTGCGCGGTCAACCTCCGCAGTCCATGAGCTGTAATTCTCATGGACTGAATCGAGGGTGAAAGTATAGGCTTTCCCGTTGACCGTTCCTGTTACATAGGTTACATCTGTCGTTAGATTGAGAGTTACCGTTCTCATTCTTCGACCACAACCTTAAGAATCATGGACGCGCCTGTGTTTGCAGGGTTCGGCGTGATTTCAACGCTCGTAATCTGCGGAATGCTCGAATTGCGTGTTACATGACGGGTTACGGTGCTTGTCTTGCCCGCAGCGTCGGTTGCGACGATGGTTATTGTATTCTCGCCCTCTTCAAGCGTTACCGTCGTGCTGAACGAACCGTTAGCCGCTACAGTTACCGACTTGCCGTTGACTGTTACCGTTGTCGGCGATGATGTTGCGTCGTTGGTAGTACCGGACACAACAACAGTCTCCGAAGCAGTAATTGAGCCTTCTGCCGGGGATGTAACATTGAGTGTAGGTGGTACCGTGTCAATCGTGAATGTCGTAGACTTTTCTTCTGCCGCATTGCCGTCGTTATCGCTTGCGTTAATCGTGACGGTATGATGGCCGTCGGTCAGCGCGGTTGCCGGAGTGGCGGTTACAGAATAACCGTTTGTGATTGCAGTCGTCTTGATGTCTGTAATTGCCTCATCGTCAACTATAACAGCAATGGTTGATGCCTTAACGCCCGAGCCGCCCGTTTCGTCGATAACGGTGAACGTAATCGGCTGCTTGCTGTTGCCTGTGTACGCTCCATTTGTCGGACTGATGATGTTAATTACAGGCTTAACCGTTTCTTTTACGACTAATTTACAGCCATCATTGCTTGCCGCGTTTGCGGTTGATTTCGTGCCTGCGTCGTTTGTTGCAACTACAGATACATCGTAATAGCCGCCCGTCAGATTGAACGATGTCGAGCCGGGGGCGGTTAGATTTGCGACCCATGCTTTTTGCGTTGAATCATAGGTCAGATTATAAGTGTTACCGTTTAAGGTAGCTTGTACTGTTTTAATCGCCATTTTATACTTCTCCTGAATAGATTTCGCCGCTGTAGAACTTCTCCGGTTCATAGATTACCAGTTTATCCTCTGCGGTTACTGTGAGCGTTATTTTCTTATTGATTGTCGTTGGGTTATCGACAATCTTTATTTTTTGAAAAACAACTTTTTGTTCATAGAACCCCTCTTCAGTCTTGCCCGTCAGAGAGCCCGAAACGCCCTCTTTCGCGCCCGAATATGCTTTTAAGGCATATTGGTATGTCTCGGACGGAAAAAGCCCTACATCGGTGTATGTGCTGCCGCTGACGGTTGCTATTAGGCTTCCGTCGCGATACAGCCGATACCCCGAAGCTTTCGAGGATTTTGTCCATGCGAGGGTAATAGTTTGATATTCTCGCGCAGTTTGCTTGAATTCCGCCGATGGCGTTGTGAACGTGATTTTCGCCGGGTCGCTTTCGCCGCTTGCATTGTATGCAACAACGCTTACTGTGTAGTCCGTGTCGGCATTGAGTCCAACAAGCTGATGTGCGGTGCTCGGCGTCGTTACAATTAAGCCCCCGTTTAGATATATTTTGTAGCCCGTAACCTCGCCTTCGGCAGTCCATGATAGATTTGCTCCGAAATAGTCGTGTGATTCTGTAAGGTTCGTTGGTGGGTTCGGCTGTGATGGGGTTATTCGAACATATCCATTTCCGGCATGACCTGTTTCTGCGCCGCCTGTCGGGGCGGTAAAGGACTGTGTACCGTCAATGGTTTGTGCGTCTGTCAGATGATGGGTTGCGTCAAGCAGATAACCACTCGGGGCGTTTTCTCCAGTCCATACAAAACCCGAACCGCCTCCGCCGCCCTTATCATCATCGCTCGAACTGTCAGGATAAGTACCGCCTCCGCCGTACCATCCGCCGCCACCGGCTCCGCCATAACCGCTTTTGCGGTATAATCCTTCTCCGCCTTGTCCGAATGTTCCGGCGTTACTGCTTCCGCCAGTTCCGCCTGCGGTCTGCGTTCCGCCACCGCCGCCTGAACCATATCCGTCAGTTGCGCTTATGCCGCTTGTTCCGCCGCCTGCGCCTCCGGCTTTGCTCGAAGCACCGTCAGAACCGCCGCCTCCGGCAACGATGACACGCGCATAAAGTGAATCCTTCCCGATTCGTATGTCAGAGGCACCGCCTCCGCCGTTGTAGGTGCTTCTTTTGCCGCCGCCGTTGAATCCGCCATCAGCTGTAGTCGCTTGTCCGCCTACATAAACAAAGATGTCTGTCGCTTTGTCAAGGGTTAAGGTTCCTATAGAATAACCGCCTTTTCCGGCTTTCTCGGCATCCGACCGATAGCCGCCTTGCGCGCCCCAGCATTCAAGAATGTACTTGCCTTTTGAAAGCGTCAGCTGCTGCACCGCGCCGGTATATTCAAAATTCATCATGTTTCTGTCCTCGTTGACGCTTGTCCTGTTATTTTCGCGCTTGCAATCCCCGTTATGAGATTGATGTCAAGGCTTTGTATTGCCCCGGCGATGTCTCTTTCGTTTAGGGAATTCATGCGCCACACTTCGCCCACTCTTTGATTTCCGAGAAGGATTTCCCCCTCGTCTTCATAGCGGTTTTGATAGAACGAATATAACCGCTGTGCGATTTGCGGGGCGTTTACCGCAGAGACAAGTGTCGCGCCGGAATCGCATGAAACGACATTCGGCTTTGCGTTTGTTGGAAGCTCCGAGGCGTACACACCCACAACGGATGTATTGTCCTCGTACTGCCTGCCGGTTATTGTAACCTGTCCGGCTGTCGTTACCTGAACCGTTGCATAGTTTGCGCCGCTTGCAAGAATCGTTGCGCCAATAATCGAAAGATTTGCGTACGGTGAGCCGAAGGTCAAAGTATGCGTTCCAACCGGGAGCGTGTCTTCATAAACATTCGATGTCTCTGTCGAAAGAACATACCGATGTGCGGTCACTTCCACTCCCGTTACTAACGCGGTCATTTTTACCTTATGACCGTCAAACTTCTCATCGTGCGTTATCGTTCCGATAGTTGCTGTGTTCTGCGGGTAAATGCGAATCGCCTTCCCCCTTGAGCAGTCCACAACCGCACCAATTGCGAATGCCACCTGTTGCAGAGCTTCACGGTGCGTACAAATCGGAATGTAACCGCTGACTGTTTTTGACGATAACGAAGAAGTCAAAGAATACTCACTATTCTCTACCTCTGCGGATGTCATGATTTCCAACACGAGTTCGCCGACATTTTTATTGGAATAGATTCCGCCCATAAAACTTGTTTCGTCAATGACGCCGAGAAAGTCGGTGCAGCTGAATGTTGTCGTGTCATCGTCTTCGGATGAAGGTTCATCCAAAAAGAACACGCCGAAGTTCTCACCGTCAACCGTTGCCCCGATAGCTTGTCTTTGCTGTAGTGCTACATACGCACCTCTTGGGTCTAACAGCGCAAAGTCCGTGGTGTATGCGGTGAATTCCAGAGTGTTGATGGAAAGTTCTGCGCCCGTCGGGTCTGCCTCTTCAAGAATCTGCGCTGATATGATCGAATCGTCGTCAAAAATCTTCACAGCTCCGTATTTTAACTCCGTCAGCTTCAAATACCTGTGTGGAAGCGATGTACCGTAGAATGTGCAGACAATTTTCTTGTAGTTCTCCACTAACCCCTCTGCAAAGTAGGTTGTACCATCCGGGTAGAACTCTTTTTCAGCAATCAGGTTGCCCGAAGAGTTGTAGTACTGTAGCTTCAAATGTGAGGCGTAATCGTCCGAATCATCTCGAAAGATAAAGGTAAGCCCTACCGTGGTATGCGTGTCTGTGAAGTCACATACAAGCGTGATGGGTGTTTCAAACTCCCCGTCGTCGCCGCTCTGTTGAAGCGACCAAAGTCCGAAGGTTTCCTGTTTGGGTTTATCAGGAAATGTCAATTTACTGCCGTCTAACAGCCATTGGTTTGTCTCGAGTGTCGCCCACGGCTTCACAGTCAGATTGTCTAAATCGGGCGTGTTAAGCACCGTGACATCTGCAAACGGCTGAACATCAGAACAGCTTTGACTTAAATCCTCCGCGGCGGTTACATCGAATAATCCATATTTCAGTTCTACCATCAGAACCTCCTTGCCGGGGCTTTCGCTGTAAAGCTTGCCTTTAGTTCTCCGAAGTAGTTCTTGCCCTTGTACTGCGCTAACATCTTGTCAGATACTTTCGTAATGTATGCCTTGAAGGAGAAGTCTCCACTACTCGCCGGAACGGTGACATTATGGAATTCCGTCGCTTCGGTGAGTTTGTTAAAGAGGGAATTGTATGCCGCCGTGTTGGTGGTGAATCCAAAAGTAATTTCATAGTTATAATAAACTCCGATTCCTTTTCGCTTTAAATCTCCGTTTTCGGTTCGGTTTGCATATTTATCCAGTACATCCGCATTTCTCGAGACTTCGCTCACGGGTACATCGTACCTTTTGCCGTCAATAATAATTCTGTCTGCTAATGCCATTAGTACGCGCCCCCTCTCGCAAATGATTTGCCTACTCTTCTGTCCTCTCGCTCAACTTCCAGCTTGAGAAGTCTTATCAACTGCCCCATTGTGCCTTTTGCGTTAATGACAATGTTTCCGTTGCCACTTTCCTCTCTCACAATCTGACGAATCAAATCTTCCGGGGCTTCAAGGTTTCTGCCGTTTCTTTGGTCGCCGAGCATTGCCATGAATTCCGCGTTTGGTGGAATAACTGCGCCACTTGCAAGTTTTGGCACCTTAATGCGAGCCATTTTTACCTCGTTCAGAAGTGGGATGTTGAAGCCGAATCCGCTCATGCCCGTTAGGTCTTCCACCCAGTCAGGAACATCCACATGGATTTTATTCAGCTGATTAATGCACCAGTTGACCGCCCGAATGATAAGATTCACAGCACTTTCAACAATGCTTACAAACGAATTCCATATGCCTGCAAAAATCCTGCATACGCCGTTCCATGCCTTTTTCCAGTCGAGAGTGAATACACCCACAATAAAGTCTAAAAGTCCTTGGAAAATTTCTTTAATCCCGGTCGTATAAAACGATGTCTTTGTGAACCAGTCTAATATTTTTGTGAGGAAAGCGTCAATTGCTTCCACGCATTCTTTGCCAAGTACGAAAATAAGGACGCCTGTAAGAATCTCGCCAAGTCCTTTCCATACTTCACTTAATCCATTAACAAGCTGCTCCATACCTTCGCCTGCCATCTCAAAGTCTCCTGTAATGATTCCGATAAGCCATGTCAATGCGCCTGCGACAATATCAAGCACGCCTGCAAGTGTATCGAACAGGCCCGACCACAACATAAGGGCTGCCGGGATGATATGGCTTGTATAGAAATATCCGAGAATCTTTCCGAGCCATTTTAAAATAAACTGCACGCCTTTTGAGTTGTAGAATCTATCAAATGCATCTTTGAGGTTATTCCATGAATCTTTGAGCCTATCTACATACGGCTGCAATTTCGCCAAGCTGTCGCTTAGCTTGTCAAACACTCCTGTTTTCACACTCGGCGTTTTAACTTCTTCGAAACTCAAAGCGCCCGCACCGCCGCCTGCACTTGCACCGCCGCTCCCGGAGCTTGCGCTGTCTTTTTGCAAAACATCCAGTTTGTCAAAACTCGCAAGGGAAGTCTTAGCGGCTTCTCCCGCCTTTTCAGTTTCGCTCGCAAGCTCGCCTTGTGCGTCCGCCGCGCCGATAGCGGACTTCGCCGATGATTTTACTGTGGTATTCAGTCCGAAGAGTTTTCCGATAGTTTTTGCAAACGCATTCGCAAGGTTAATCAGTGCTTGAAGAATCGTATTTATGAACTTCACGACAGGAGTAAGCATCCGAATCAGTCCTCCGCCGAGTATACTAAGCAGCTCTTTCCACCGCTCGGATAATACCCTCGTTTGGTTTGCCCATGAATCAGATGTGCGCGCAAAGTCACCCTGTGCGTCTGCTAAGGAATCCATAACAAAGTTATATCTTAGAGCAACCCTTTCCGCTTGGTTCATTTCGCCGTAGGCTTTAGTGATTCCGTGCGCTAAGGCATATTGTTTCAGATTAACTTCCGTCATTACAACGCCGAGGTCTTTCAGCGTCTCGGTTTCGCCTGTAAAAATGGATTTCAGCTTAACCGAAGCAAGGTCTGTGCTGATATTGTAGAACGAAGCAACATCACCTGTAAGCTTTGCGGTTTCGATTGCCATGTCGGAAGCCGCGTCCGTTGAAAGCCCCATCGACTTAGCCATCGCCATGTAAGTGGAGGCGGTTTGCTTCGCCGACAATTTCGACATGCCGAACTGCTCAATAGCGGTATCTGCGAACGCTTCACACTTGTATGCCATATCACCGAAGGCGGTGTCAACAACATTCTGTACTTCATCCAAATCGGAAGCCAGTTCGATTGCCTGATTTCCAATTCTGATTAAACTTTGGACAACTTGACTTGCGACTTGCACCGCGCCGAAGCCGATTGCCGTGCCGAGAGCCGTCGAAAGAAGTCCGCCAATCTTTGATGATTGCTTTGAAATTTGCGCCGTTCCCTTGTTAAATCCTGTAGTGTTAATTTTCGTGTCAAAATTTAAATATCCGTCAACCACCAGCCTCGCCCCCTTTCAGTAGTGCGTTGAATGCGTCTAATATTTCCTGTTCGTCGCTTGTCAGTTCAACTTTCAGCTCTGCAATGTCTCTGTTTTCCGCCCACCATTCCTTATCAGCTTTCGACTGCTTCCCGGTCTTTTTAAGCTTCCGCTGGTGGACGATTGTGTTAAACACGCATTCTCCGGTCTCAAAAAACGCGCTCATGAACTCCCAAAAATGATAAAATTCTTTTGAGCGAATCGAAAAGCCTGCGGACTTATCCACAGCCGATATGATGAACTTCAAATCCTGTTCCCACGAGAACAATCGCCCGAAGGACAGTGCACCTTTCTTGCCGTCCGCAGCTTCGCCGAGATTCAAGAACCACACCGCTTGCTCTGCGGCTTCGGTCATTAGCCTGTCGGGAATCTCATCCTCGTACAGAATCCCCACCATGCACAGAACTTTCTCCATGTCGCTTAGGTCTGTTCTCTCAAACATTCGCATAATATTAACGCAGGGTCGCCAGTCTGCGTTAATAGCATACTCTTGACCCTGCAATGATAGGGAGGACGGTAATGTTAAAATATCCATCATTTGTATTGCGCAACAACAGATTTAACTTTCTGCTTGCGTTTCTTTGTCTCTTTCTCGAAATATGGAAACAGTGCCATGAGACCATTTGAAAATACAAAATCTCCGTTACTGCCCAAGCCACATACAACTTGATTGCCAAACATGACATCCGCTTGCCCTTCGCCGAAAGTATTATCAAATGCTTCGCGGAGAATCTTGTCAATCTCTGCATAAATCTTAAGCTCTTCGGCGGTGCGCTCGTTATCATCCAGTTTCTTTTCCGCCAGCTTCTCGGCTTTGACCGACAGCTGATTCAGTTTCTGCGGTGTGTCTCGAACCATTTCCAAAAACCCTTCATAAATTTTTGTGTCGGTCGGATTGAACGAAAAAATCCGACCTGTGCCGTTAATATCAAGGTTAATGACACCATCATCGAATTCTAATGTTTTCATGTTGTCACCTTATACCTTTGCTGTAAACGCCTTAGTGGTCGGATTGAATGTTCCTTCGGTCTTGATTCCTGTATAGTGAATGTTGAACGGAATCTGATATCCTGTCGTGTCTCCGCCCGCAGAAACGACTTCAATATAAACCTCTTCTTTTGTTGCCGGATATGCGCCGCTTGTTGCTGTTTCGTACAGCTTCACACGCACGACATCCGTTTTAACATCGTCAAGAACCTTGTCGTTGTCGATGATATCCTGTAAGAACTTGAACAGATTGCTTTCTGTATCCGCAATGTACGGCTCAACAGACGCTTCTTTTTCGTAGCCTTTTACATTGATGGATTCCTGTCCTAAAATATTCTTTTTCTTTTCAATGTCCGCCGAAAATTCAACGGATAATTCTTCGAGGTCTGCGCCGAGTACCTCGTAAGACGCGGTATTCTCGGACGGTGTGCAGTTGATGAAGTCCTGCACTAACTTTCTTGCAATTTTCGCCATTTTATACCTCTTTCTTGATTTTCAACTGGATTTGCACTTGGTAAATTCCCATGCCATCCTCTTCGATATCCATAAGCATACAGTTTGATACGGTCATGTCCTCAGCCGTGAACTTCCCCGGAAGCTCCGGAAGCCGTTGCTCGTCCATCCACAGCGAAAAATCTTCAAGAAAATCTTGGTTGTCCGCTCTGTCCTCTTCCTCTCGTGCGATTTCACGCACATAGAAGATGTAATTGTTTAAATAGAACTTGTTGCCTAAGATGTCCTGCTTATAAGTATCGTTCCCTGTTGGCTGTAACGCATAGCCGCTCTGTTTGCCCTCAAAATCGGTTAAAACAGTCATGCCGTTGTAGTTGCTTATGAAGTTCTGTAAAGTCTTTAAAATCGTCATTTTGTGCCTCACTTGAAGTGTTTTGCACACCCCTCAAGGATTGATTTTTTGTGAGCGGCTTTCATACGCTCGAACCACAGCTTTCCGCGTTGCGGCTCGCCGTGGTAGTGTAAATCCTCGTCGGTTGTGTGCTTCGGTGCGCTTCCGTAGAATGCGCGCCCTTGTGCGTCTCGCATAACTTTTCCGTAATACAGGTATCGCGCATATGGTGACTGATAAACCACTTCGCCGCTGCCGATAACGGTTCCTATAGTGCCGCTTTGATTCAGCGCGCCTGTCTGAAATGGGATATACTTCGCGTTGTACTTTAGTACCGCGCTGTCAATGTACTTTTGGCAGTCCTTGAACTGCCGTTCCCGTTCCGCTTCGAATGTCGGATTCCATTTAAGTATCAATGTATCTTTCGGGCTGTCTATCATCGTGCTGTCACTCTCCAATGCTTGAGGTCGCCGTAATCGAATGCCTCAACGGTCGTTACATAAAGCCCTTCCGGGATTTCCTTTGATGACTTTTGAATTTCCTTGAGACAAATACCTTTTACGATGATATCCTTTTCCTGTACCTCAACATTCGGCATAGGGATATAAACCTGCGCCTTGTCCTCCGGGGCTGTGCCTGTTTTCCGAAGGATTATCCCCGCAAGGTTTTCCCACAACACGCCTTTTATTACGGTGCGTGTCCATCCGCTTTCTGCGTGGTGGTAAAGCGTCATATAGTGGGGGAACATCATAATACCGCCCCCCTGTATAACAGACCCGTCATAACAAGGTAGTTCTCGACGCTGTCCTGTAGCTTCTGCTGTACCGTCATGCCACTTGCGCCGTAGCTTCTCGACCAGCTTCCCACGGTTTCAGATGTGATTTCGCCGCCTTTTTCAGCCGCATAATACACATCACACGCCGCACAGGTCGCGAGTTTGATTTGGTCTGCATATTTATTCAATACGGACGCTGTTATGCGATTCATTGTCACCATGTCAACATAGGCGGAGGCTTTGAGGACTTCGCGATTAAAGTCCTCTTCTGCCATAGTGCCGCTATATTCTTTCGAATAAAAATCATAGTCGCAATATTTCATCATGCGACCACCTCCTTATTTTGCCGCCAGCTGAATTGTCTTAGTGACTGCCGCCGTAGAGATAGTAACCTCGTCGGTTGTGCTCTTATATCCGTCAGCCTTAACAGATACTTTGTAAGTGCCTGCCGGAAGGTTTACTTCTACCTTGCCGCTTGAGTTTGTCAGCTTCTTTGCGCCGTCAATCAGAACGGTTGCGCCCTCGATAGCTGTGCCGCTCGAAGCGTCACCTGTCGGTGTGTCAGTTACGGTCAGCGTCAGCTTCTTTGTGGTCTGCGCCGTTGCAGGCTCTAAGAATGCGAACGGTACGCCTGTTCTGTCGCCGTTCATGCGTGTTACAGGGTTCGGAAGTGCCCAGCCCATTCTGAATACGACACGAATTGCAATCATATCCTGCTGTGCAAGGTTGTATACGATTTCCTTCGTTGTAGGGTCTTGGATAACGCCTTGGTCTAAAATCTTAACAGTAATGTCCTGTCTGATTGCGTAAACAGCCTTGCTGAAATCGCCGACGATTAACTGTGCAATCGAAGAATCGAAAGAGCCGTTCTGTGGGAACTGAATCGGCGCACCGTCGAGCGTGTAATTCGTGCTTCCCTGCATGTCGGATTTGAAGATCGGAAGACCGTCTGTGGTCTTGATTCCTCTCAACTTTGCTCTCATGCCCATAGCTGCAATTGCACCCGTTACCATAGTGCCCATTTCTTCAACTTTGGAGATTACACCGCCTTCGCCGAGTAACAGGTTGTAGTAGTCCGGGGAAGAACCCGGAGCCACATTGTTTCCTGCAACTCTCGCTCTGGTCACAATGTCTAAATCCCATTCCGCAGGTCTGCCGTTTCCGAAGATAACCGCGGAATCTACTCTTTCTCCGATTGCTTCGTTGATTCTCGGCAGGATCTCGCCGATAATGTCGAATGACGCATCGTCAACGACTGCTTCCGGAATCGGTACGATAACAGCCAGTTCCGCAGCAGTCAGATAAACGTTATCCCATTCCTGCTTTGAGGTCAGCTTCATGCCCGTGTCGCCGTTTACCCAGTACGCTGTTGGTAACATGTCTAATACCGGCATTCTTGTCGTCTTAGAGGACATATTCGGCAACTTTCTTGCCATGCTCATAAACGCGGAATTTGCCGGTGCTTCCTGCTGAATTGTGTTGATTAACTGCTCCTGAATCAAAGCTTCTGCTCTTTGTCTGTCTACAATATTAACTGCCATTGTTTACTCCTTTCCAAATAAAGAACGCAGGGCATTGTTTGCCTCTGCGTGGTCGCTTGTGCCTTCTTTTACTTGTGTTCCACCTTCGTGGCGGATTCCTTCTTTTGGTTTGGTTTCAACCTTGAAAAGAGACGGTGAAGATTCTCTGTAAGGCTTCAAGGTTTCATCGATTCCGACAGGCTTTCCGTCCGCAAATGCGAACTTGTCAATGCCGCCATGCTTATAAATGATGTAATCCGGGTCAGTTACTCCTGCGCCTGTTAATGCTTCTTTCAAGCTCTGCGATTTCACTAAATCCGAATACTTCTTCTGTTCAGCTGCGATGTCCTCGTCATACTTCTTTTGCAGGTTGCCAAGCTGTGTCTTTAACTCGGTCGGTGTCTGCCCGCCGAAGCTGTCAATCGTGGCATTCAGGTCTTTAATCTGCTGGTTTGCCGCCGCAAGTTCATTCTCCTTTGCGGTTGTCTTTGCCTTCTCCGCTTCTATGCCTGCGCCATAGTCCGCGAATATTGCTTCCGCCACTTCTTTCGCTTTGTCCTCTGCAAGTCCTGCTTTTGTCAGAATCTCTTTGATTTGTTCTCTTTTCATTGTCTCTCCCTTTCTGCACTTCGTGTTTAACGCGCAACGCCGCTATGTGCCTGCGTTTTACGGTCGCCACCGAATTTAGATATAAAAAAAGGACGGCTCGTCAGTCGTCCTCATTTTTATTGAATTTCAGGTATAAAAAAACACCTTGCGTTCATTCCGCAAAGTGTTATTGACTATTCCTCTACTATTTCGAATTCTTCGGGATAAAATAGATAGTCTTCATCGGTATCATCAACAATTCGATAAAGTCCGCGCTCAATTGCCAACACTTCATAAATTTTACCATTTGTCAATGATACATCACTTTTTCTTATATACTTGACTTTCATCTAAATACCTCTTTACTTTCATTTCGTAAATTTCGCCATCTGCTTCATACCAATGCAACTCAGCTTCTACGGGTTTTCCGTCAATAATAACCATGCCGTTTCCACTAACTTTTTCCCATTCGTCTGCCGGAATATGATAATCACTTTCCAGCCTGAATCTGTCTCGAATTTCGATTTGAGTTCCTTTCCCGGCGAATGTTTTTCCTTTAATCTGTTGTTTTTCGGCTAATTTAGTATGCTCATCGCTATCTAACAGCTTAACTTGATAGTTTTTAGCCGCTGCGCCGAGGCTTTTCTGTATCTTAATTATACTACTTTCCGCAGGTTTTGCAACAGTTTTCGATATTTCTTCTCTGCCATATTGCCGCTTTAGTCCTGTCTGCCCGAGGAAGTTAGCCTGGATTTCGCCCCACTTCTTTATCTTCGCATTCGCGCGCTCCGGGGATAGCCCTGCGGCTTCCATTCCGACCTTCTCACGCTTCCAGCGGCGGATTTGACGCTCAATATACCTTTGCCGCTGTGTTGCTTCGTATTCGGTCATTTTCTTGCCGTTATAGGTGTATTTCGGCTTGTTGAATGACTTTAACTCTTCCTTGCTATATGTCGGTTCGTCTCCCTCAAAAAACGGGTAAAAGGTGTGTCTGCAATTCGCACCACACAGCCCGGTAACACTTCCGTAGCCTGTCGCTTCTGACAGCTTCTCGTAGCCCTTTGTCTCTCCGCTGATTGAGTAAACCTTCCCTTGCCACTCGGCGTGTGATGGTCGCGCCCCGGAGTGAGCGGAGACCTCCACGAGGTCGGTTCCCAGTTCGTCGGCATTTGACAGTGCAATCTTGGCAACGGTCTGATTAACGCCTGTTCTAACCGCCCGGCGAACAACTACATCTATGTAATCTTTCCGCGTGCCGTAGTCGTAGGCTTCAATGCCGTTTTTGGCAAGGTCTGATATAGCGTTCTTGACTGCCGCTTCCTGCGAAAACGCGCCGCTTGAGACTTGAGCATATGCACGGTCTAAGGCTTGTGAGATTTGCCGCGTGCCTTGCGTTGCTGTCGTCCGTGTGAGGTTGTCAAATGTGCCAAGCGTCTTACTTAATCCTGCATTGAGTGTATTAACCGTTGACTGTGTCGGCTTCACGCCGTCGTCTTTCAGTTCTTTCACACCTGCTTCTTTTAACAGCTTCACAATCTCGGTTTTCGTCTTACCGCTTGCCTTTGCCAGTCGCTTTTGAATTTCCTTATAGGTCAATCCCATTTCCTGAAGCTTCATCGCCTGCCACTCGGCAGCTGACGAAAAGTAATCGTATTTACTTATCTTCCGCGCTATATCGGCGATGATGTCTCGCTCCGCCTGTTCGTAGATTTCCACCAATCTATCCGGGCATTGTTCCAGGTATTCCGGTGTAATCATAAGTTACTCCTCGTTAAACCAGTCCACATTGCTTTCAGCTTGCGGAACATTCGCCTTTGCTTCCTCTTCCGTCTCGCCGAAGAATCTTGCTCTATACTCCCACTTGTCACGGATTCCATCGCGGATTTCCTGCAAGAACTTTTCTTTTTCTGCGCCTGTGTCTTCAATAATAGAATCGTCGAAGTTGATTGTAATCTTTGCCGGGTCAACGCTGAACCCGTCCATGTCGCCGATAGCAATCACCATTTTGCGTAATGCTTCGTTTAATATAATCTCATGTTTCTTCAGATTGCGGTACAGGTCGGATTCCTCGCTGACTATCTCGGTAGCAGTCTTTACTCCTGTGGTCTCGAATCTATAATAGGAATCCCCAAGCCCGCACTTTTTCGCTAAGATGTTAAGCCCGGTCTTTAATCCTTGTTCGTGTGCGTCTGCTCGGATTTCCATGTTCATCTCAACAATCTTGTCCTGTCCGTCCGTTTCAGTTACGGCATAGAATTCTGTATCGTTAGAATCGAATACAGGGTAAGCCATCGTACCGTCCTGTGATTCCATAATTCGCGCGAATTTAATCGGAACGATGATTCTTTTCTTTCCCAGTTTGAATTCATTTGCATAAGAATCGTACACAAGGTCAAGGGCTTCTAATTGGTCAATGGAATTCGCATATACCGAAATACCCATAGGATTATCCAGTTCCACATTGTTTACGATGTTCGGCTTGATGATTTGGAAGCGCGGAACAGGTGAGCCCGTGTTAATCTCCGGCACGACCCCATCCGGCAGCTCCGCTTCTTGCAACGCGTCATTCGTGCGCTTGAAGTAGATGTTTTTGATTACATAATTCCCTTGCTCGTTGCGTTCGTGGATATTCAAATACACGAATGAATCCTTTTTTACTTTGTGCTCCGAAGCAAAAGCGCAATCTAGTATCTCCCCATTTTCTGTCGCGAGCGGATAAATCATACTCGCCCGGACATAGTCAATGTTGACCTCGTCGCCGTCCATGAACTCCACAAACGCACCCGTTCCAAGTGCCATTGCCAGCTCTATCAGCTGATTACCGCGCACATAGAACCCATTAGCGTCTAAGATGTCGTTGAGCCTGTTTTGAGAAGCTTCGTCGCCCGTAACGATTTCCACCTTCTCGTTCAGAAGCATGTTCGCCCAGTCCTCAGACAGCTTTTTCGCCATGTTGAGCGTTTTTCTTGTCTGTGATATATGTTCCACCCCGTTCCATTGTCTATAGGAATGAAAAGGGGTCTTTCCCTTGTACCATTTCTTCCACAATTCTATTGCAGAATAGAACGACTTGTCGATTGTTCCGTATCCGTTCTTATCAAGCCATTGTATGATTCCTTGCATATCTTTCTCCTATTTCCTCAAATATAAAATGTCGCTCTGAACACTCTCTGTTGAATATTCCATGCTGTCAAGCGAATCTATATTTACCGTGCCGTCGTCCAGTCTCTCATCTTTCGTCGGGTCTTTGTCCGAATATACCGCATTTTCAAGTGCGCTTATGGTCGCTGTGCAATGGTTCATAATGAAGAACCTCTTCTGCGCCATGATTGAATTGTAAAACGCGATTCGGTCATTGATTGCACCCTTTAGTGCGTTTCTAACATCCACGCCTACGCGGCTTTTAGCCGCCGCCACTTGCAGCCCCTCAATCAGCGTTTGCTCTGCGCTATCACAGAACGCTTCATATACGCGATACTTCGTTTTCGCCCTGTGGCAGAAGTCAACGAACTTTTCTTCTAACTCTTTCGGTGACAGCCTGCCCTTTTCTTTATTGTTCCAGTAGAATTCGTCCAGTATTACAACATCCCAATTGTGCGTAAATCCCGTTAGTGTGAACGAATGCGCCGAACCTGTGCCGCCGAAGTCAACCCCGATTGTCGCGTATCGAATCGGCGGTGCTTTGTCGATGATGTAACTTTCTTTGTTGTCTACAAACAGGTCATAGATAACGCCCTCGGCAGCTACCCACAGTCCCATAATGTAACGCTTGAAGAACACGCCCGAATACATTCCCCGGTATCTTCGCTTAATGTCCTCCGCAAGCGACAGGTTGTCCTCCATTGTGAAATGCAGATACAGAAGGTTTTTATCCTCGCGCTTATCCACCCATTCCTTTTTGAACCAGTGCGCCGGAGTGTCCGGGTTGCAGTTGAACCAAAACTTAGAACCCTCGACTGAACATCTACCTGTGCCCTGATTCACGAATGATTCCGGCATGAGCGCGACCTCGTCGAAGAATATCCCTGCCAAAGTAATACCCTGAATCAGGTCTTGGCTTCGCTCGTCCTTTCCGCCGAATATATAAAAGTTATTCGTCACCTTTCCGCGTGTTATCTCAACAAGATTGTCCGCCCGGTGGTCTGTGAGCTTATATCCTCGCGAAAGTAACATCTGCTTCATTACCACGAGCACATTACGCCTAAATGAACCAATGGTCTTTCCGCACATTGCGAAGTTCTGCTCCGTGAAGGTTTCCATCGCCCAAATAACAAAAGACAGTGCCATTGACACCGTCTTGCCCGAACGGATTGCTCCGTCTGCTATAATTCCATCTTTATCTGACACACCCGACTGCGGAATCCACCATGTGAGCAGCTGTTTTTGCTTCTTACTGAACGGACTGAATTTGAATCCTATTCGTCCCATACATCAGCACTCTCCTTCAATGCGTCCATGAATCCGTCGTCTTCTATGTCCTCTGTTCCTTGTCCTTTGTCCGTCTGTCCGAGCCAGTTCTTACCGAGGAAAATTGCCATCGCAGCACTCTTTTCCGCTAATCGAAACTGCATTCTGCGAAGGCTTATTTTCCCTAAACCTCTTTTTTCACGGAAAACTTCGGAGAATCCTTGCTTGTATGTTCTCTTGCACCAGTTCTCTAATGTCTTGTCTGTAACATCGAAAAACCCGCAAATTTCTTCTTTTGTGCATTGCAGTCCGCAAAGTTTTTCAAACTCTTTTTGCGGGATTTCCTTTGCAGGTCTCCCCATTTTCTCGCTCCTTTTTTAATATTTGCCCTCTGATAGATTTCAGTTTGTGTTTGCTCCATCCTTGTTCAATAGCTGTTTCTTTTAATGCCATGAGCCTACCATGACCCTCGACAATGATATTCTTTTCTCCCCACGAAAAAACCCGGGCGAAGTTCGTCCGAGTTTTCTTTTAAGAAGAATGTTAAGTTTTGCCTTTAAGAAGAATGATGCCTTTTCTTCTTTTCCACACTATCATTTTACCACACTTTTATGCCGTTTTGTTCCGCGGAATTTCCGCAATTTTTTTAAAAAGGAGTTTACATACTTTTGCAAGTATGATAAGATTAAGAATGTCAAGAGGACAGAGCGAAAGCGGTTGCCCCGAAAGGGGGTGTTGCAAATGACAGATTATGAAATGCTAATGGTTACTCTAACCTTTATCAGTATAATCGTAACACTCGTTATTGCATACATAAAAAAATAACCGCCCGTCCCTGACAAGATGGCAGTTATTTTTTAAATAATTTCATCCGGTAACCATTTTTTCCGGTTTCCTCTTGGCACTATAATAGCACAGAGAGGGGGGCGGAGTCAATAGAAAAGCGTAAAACACATACCAGTTCAGAAGTAAAAAATCGGTACAACGCTAAAGTTTACGGGCGGATAAGCGTAATGCTGCCAAAGGAAGCAGTAACAGCGTTTAAGAAGAAATGCAAAGCCGAAGGCATACCGCAAACACAAATCATTAGAGAAGCGGTAGAAAACTTTTTGGAGAGCTAAAGCAATTGAAGCATTGAAAAGCGGAAACACAAGCGGGAAAGCAAGACATAACACACCTTGCTTTTTTCTTGCGGCTTTTCAATCTTTCTCCGTTGCATTTTCCCTTTTTAAACCCCACAATCGGCGATTTCGCGGAGTTTTTTCCTCAATGCGCCTAATCGGTTATAAGTGGCTGTTTTGTCGTACCCGAGAGCGTTTTTTAAGTCCTCAAAGTTTTTACCGGATTTCGGGCTTGCCATGTACTGCACCATTAACAGCTCGTCTGCTTCAAGATCAGCGGTCAAACGGTTGTAGGATTCTATGTAAGCCTGAAGCCTGTCAATTTCTAAATTGATTCGTTCCCTGCGCTGCGCTCGTTCTGCGGTCGGGTCGGAAATTCCTGCGCCGCGAATGTGCGAATAGTCCATGCTGCCCGAATCGGCAGCGGCTTCTTTTTCGGCAGTCAGTTCTGCCAGCCGTCGGACATTTTTATCATGGTCGGACAGAAACCTATCCACATCAAAAGTATAGTATTTATCAATCATTTGCTTCTCCAATCTATAAATTTGCCCTTGCGAATTTGCTTATTTATTCGCCTTTCACTCTTACCCTTTTTGCTTTTTCTTTTATGAGCAGGGTTCTTCCTGCTCTGTAGATAATTCTCTCGAACTTTCCCATCTTTTGTTCTCTGTCGTTATTTTAATAAGAATAGCAAGTGCTGAATGCTCATACCGAGCGCCATTTTCTTCTTATATATAATGTAAGCGTTGCTACACGAATAGTGATTCCAACATATTACTTTTGATGTCTTTTATTTTCTCAATTTCTTTTTTCGTTCCGGCAATCGCTCCATCTATTGCTTGCACGCTTTGGACAATGAAGCTTTGCGTTTCTAAGCTATGTACTTTAATTGCAAGGTGCTTAAGGCTACTTTCTTGCAGGTTTATTCCGGTCAGGTATTTCGCGATGAATTCCGGAAGCGTTTCTTGTATCGATATGTAAATGTATCGCGGGAAACATTCTATTCTTGGTGTTATGACCGCGTAGCGCGTATCAATCTCGCCTTCTTTTTCCAGATACTCAATGTTACCTTTTGTTGCGGACAGTTCAATCAGGGTGCTTCCTGCTTTGTACCTTTTTCCTTTTATGGCTCTTTCGATGTCCGCGATTTCGTATATGTTCCGGATGTCGTATTTGGTGAAATCAATCATGTTTCAAACTCCATTTCTATCTGTTCTTCTGTTTTGGCGTATTTCGCCTTGATATACCTTTTGTATGCAGCGAGTGATTTTTGATGTTTCTTGTCACTTTCTGTTGTCGTTCCGGTCATCTGTTCCATCATCCCCATAAGCCGAAGCTCTGTTTTTTGTATTTCCCTATCTATGGCATGCAGCTCCGTTATTGTTTCCAGTAAGTCCGGGGCAGGTGCTCTCTCGTAGGTGTCTACATAGCGCGGAATGTTTAAGTTAAAGTCGTTTTCCTCAATCTCCTGACGAGTTGCAATGTGGGAATACTTTGGAATCTCTCGTCTTTCTTTGCACGCCTTAATAAGCCTATCGATGTGTTCCGCGTTCATGAGATTTTGTTTTCCGTTTTTTTCAAAATCTTTTGAGCAGTCAATGAACAGCGTGTCGCTTTCTTTCCTGTCCTTTTGAAAAACGAGTATCGCCACCGGAATTCCTGTGTTCAGAAATAAATTGTTCGGAAGTCCGATCACGGTTTTGAGTAAATTCTCCTCTACTAATTTTCGCCGTATTTCCGCTTCTTTCGCCCCTCTGAAAAGAACGCCATGCGGCAGTATCTCGATGAGCGTCCCGCCCGGTTTCAGGGTGCTTATCCCATGCAGTAAAAACCCATAATCCGCCTTGCTTTTGGGCGGCAGCCCATACTCCCTGAATCTGCTGTCGTTTTTGAGATCATCAACGCTATCCCACTTGAGCGAATACGGCGGGTTCGATATGCTTATATCCGCTTTGACATTTTCCGCCGTCTGTTTTCTCTCTATTTCGCTGTATTTTATTGATGTTTTTAAGCTGTATATTGCTTCCGTTTTCCCGGTAAGGACATCTCCATGCACTACTTGCCCGGTTATATTTCGAATAGCAAGATTGAACAGTAGAATCGCGACCGCTCGTTGCGATAGCTCTTCGCAGTAAAAAAAGCATTTTTTGTTTTTATTCCACGCTTTGATCGTCAGTCCGCCTGTTCCGGCGCATATGTCGGAAATAACATCACCTTCACCGTCGCACAGTTTCATTACAATTTCGCATAAGCAATCCGGCGTGTAGTCTTGCTTTAGACCTTTTCTATCTCCTTGTTCGTCTTGAAAGTAGTCTGTGAACCAGTCGAACGATAAATCTTGTTCTCTCTTTAAGAATTCATCGAATATATCTTCTCGCTTTTCTTGATCTTGTAGGATTTCCATCAATCGCCCTGTTAGCTTGTAGCTCTCATTGATGTCAAGTATTTCTTCAATATCTTTCTTTGCGATCATAGTCTTCTTCCTTATACATAATAGTAGGTTTTGCGGCAGTTGCGGAGTTGAACCGGATATTTCCCTTCCGCCGATAGCTATGCCGCAGGGGCTTCCTGCGGCGGGTTTTGGTTATTTAATTACCTCGAATTCGAGGTGGTTTGATTTATCGATCGTCTTCTTCGTAGACTTTTTTCAGCTTGTCCATTACGCGTTCTGCGAAGGTTTTCTCTTTTTCGGGTTTGGGCTGGTGCAGGATTGCCATGCGTGCGCCGAGTGCGTATCCGTATTCACGGCATGCGCCGCGGCTTTCTTGCCAGCCGTTCATCAGGTAGATGGTGTCACAGTCCGCGAGCTTTTGCATGCAGATTTTCATATAGTCTTCATGGGTTGCAGTGTCCGGCAGGGTGATGTTTGCCGGGTTGAAGATTTCCGGCTCCCAGTCAGATAGTTTTTCGCGTGCTTCTTTTTCTGCTGCGGCGAATTTTTCCTTGTAGTTTTCAATCCCGGTTATGGGACCTGATAGGTAAATTTTCATGGTTTCTCCTTTCCGTACTCTTTCAGGGCTTCCATTGCCATGTCCAGTGCTTCTATTTCCGCCCACAATGCTTTTGATTCGCTACAGTTGGGGTCTAAGCAGCTTAATATTCCGACAGTATTCATTGCTCTTGTGTTTAATATTTTGATTGCCTCTCCTTTGTTCATTCCTGCTCACGCTCCTTTTGTACGTCTTTACTTTTTTTGAACTCCATGTGGTCACAATAATCAGGTTTCAATGATTTCTTCTTATTCCAGTTTGTGCATCCGCTGTAGGAAAATCTGCACCGATTGCATATTTTATAGTTGCTTTGCTTCATCCTTCTTTGTGCCCTTCAGTCCACTTCCGGACGATTTCAGTTGCTTCAAGGGGATGACAAATTTCAAAAACACTACAAGCAATACCCACACCATTGTTGCAATTTGCCAATGGGCATATGAAGCAGTCCACCTCTGTGCATTGTTCGCCTGTTCGCCCTAAGCTATCCAACATCCGTCTCTTTTCAACTAAATAATTAAATTCCATCTCTTCTCCTTTCAGGTATTCAACTTTACTTCTTCGTACTTTACTGTCATACTACGCAAACTCTTGATGTCGGCGTAGATGTCCAGTATCTCCTGTTTTACTCTTTCGATAAATTTTTCCGCTTCGGTCGGCGTGTCGCTAATATCCCACACTATCATGTCATAGTGCCGAACCATCGCCATCTTTTCACCGTCTACAATATAGTGCAGTCCTTTGATTTTGCTGTCTACTACATAGGCGGCGATGTTTGCCAATTCCATATCCCAACAATGGTACTTGGGGAATTTATACTGTCTCATGCTCTTCTGCCGGAAATTCCGCCGCAAATCCATTTCTGAATATTTCGCTCACAAGTTCATATAAGAACTGTGTCTCCGAATGGCTTTTTGGATTTACTTCATCCATGATTCGCTCAATTCGCGCAATATATGGTCTGCGCACTATCGTGCAATCTTTGGAAGCTTCAACCTTTTTGTAGCCCGTTCCTCCGCCATTAAGCAGCCTCTTACTGATTATCCTTCTTTCTGCGGTTATCTTGTTTTCGATAACAAGTTGATTGTTGGTCATGTCCGTAACTTCCCACAACGCATTCTTTTCGTCCGCCAATATGTCATTCATTAAAATCTTCATCCCATCATCTCCTTAAAAATCATGGCTTTGTATTGCCCGTAACTCATTTTCATCTCTCTTGCCTTGCGTGCGTCCGCTGCCAGCCGTTTGTCTCTTTCTCGCTTCGCTTCTGCTTCTATTTTTTCTTCAATTTCTCTTTTTGCAGCGCGTTCTTTTGCGAAGTTGCTCCATCCTTTCGCGTAACATGCTCTCGAGCAGTATTTCGCTTCTTTGTATTTTGCAATAAATTCTTTGCCGCAGTATGCGCATTGTTTAGTTATCGTCATCTTCTGTCTCCTTCCACCGCTGACCGCAGAGCGGGCAAAACGCATAATCGTCCACCGTTCCCGATTCGGCTATCATGCCACGCTTACATCTTGGACAGATGAATCGCCCGCTTTCCTCGACTTCGGGTATCATCACTTCTTGATACTGCAAGATTTTTTCTATGTATTTGAACATGTAGCGAATCAGATAAATTGTATCCGCGCCCGATCGCCGCTCACTTGCCCGGCGCAGCTGCTCAAGCCATCTAATCGCGGCCTTTGGTGTTAATTTATTCTTCTTCGGTGTCATAACTTGCTCCGTATAGTATCATCCAATCATCAAATGTCATTGTTACTAGAATACCATGATTATTTCTCTTGTGGAATACCGCCGGAAGTTTGCCCGGCTTCGCGTCTCTCTTGGCTTGCTCCATCCAGTCATAGAGCTGCATTTTCTCTTGTCTTTTCGCTTCGATGTGGATTCCCGGAAGTCCCACAACATCCGCGTCGCCGTTCGCTCCGCAGTACTGCTGACCGCGGCGGCAGTTATAGCCGCGCGCTTTCAGCTCGTTCGCAAGCTCCCTCTCGAACCTCACGCCTTTGGATTTGCTGTTTATCATCGTTTCCCTCCTCTTGTGAACTATTGAAAAATTCTCAATAGTTGCCGCTTCGCGTTCTTTTTAGTGCGTTATACCTTAAATTAAAAGCCTCTGTGCTTATCTCGCTAAAAGGGTACATCTTCATCTACAGCCGCGAATCCTTCCGGGATAGGTTCATCGTATTCCGGGCGTTTTTCCTGTCTGTCGCCCCATTCCAAAAATTCCACTCTGTCAGCCACAACATCCGTTGTGTAGACCGTCCGCCCGTCCTTGTCCTTATAACTTCCGGTCTGTATTCTACCCTGAACGCCTACCAGTCTCCCCTTCGCAAGGAATCTTTCGCAGTTTTCAGCCTGCTTGCCAAAGCATATAACCCTCGGAAAGTCCGCTTGTTTTTCGCCCTCCTTTTTCACGGGTCTATCAATCGCAACGGTAAATGTGCATACCGCCATTTGTGTTCCGGGTGTGTATCTTACTTCCGGATCGCGGGTTAATCTTCCAATCAGTACCACAACATTCATCTCTTTTCTCCTCCTTTAAAATCATCAAATGTCATTTGTTCTGACGGCTTCCATGTGAGCATTTCATTCATCGCTCGTGCATGGAAATTTCGGTCAATTTCAAATCCGTATGCATTCCGGTTGAGTTCGATTGCCGCCCGAAGTGTTGAACCGCTTCCACAGCACGGATCAATTACAACATCGCCCTCATCAGTAAATGTTTCAATCAGCTTTTTTAATAGCTTTACCGGCTTTTGTGCCGGATGTATTTTCGGTATATCCTTGCCGTCTTTCTCCCAAGTGAACCAGTTGAATACCATATGCCCCGTTCCGCGAATGTTTTTCCCGTTTTCGTCAATTTGTAGGCCGTTTCTGAACTTCGGCAACTTGTCTCGGTACAAAAGCAATGCATATTCTGTTGCACCGACTACGCGCATATTTGCCTTTAACACTTGCGGGCTGTAATTCTTGATAAACACAAGGGGGATGTAGTTATTAAATCCATGCTTTCTTGCCGCGTCTATCAGGATTGATTGCTGTTCAAAGGAACAAAATACAATCATGCATGGGCTGTTGCTGCTTCGCCCTCTTCCCTGTTTTGATGTGTCCTCTTTTTTCATCATTTTATGGCAAAAGTGAAAATATTCGTAAAGGTTAAAATTGAAATCGGAATTGAATGCTGCTTTCTTTGCAAATTTGCTTTCGCCGTTTTTGTTGTCGCCGCCGTTGTACCACATCGGATTACTGCCGTAAAAGTTATTGCCGACATTGTACGGCACATCCGCAATAATTAACTGTGCGGGCGGTATTGCATATTTCTTATAATTCTGCATAGAATCTCTAATTATCTCACATTTTGCTTTATTCATGTTTCATCCTCTCTAATTGCCTAATCAGCTTAAATGCTCTGTGCTCTGCTACATCCGATTCAATCCTAAACAGGATTTTGAGCTGCTCGAGCATTATCTCAACATCTCCGATTTCCTCGGCGATAGCGTTTTTTAAGCCCCTAAGCTGCTGTGCGTCGTCGCCTCCGTATTTCCAAAATTTCGTTATCGCCTGTGTCAGCTCCGCCATCTCCTCGATGGTCTGTCTGCATTGCGGCTCTATCCCGTAGTGCCGGGCGATTTGTTCTATAAGTCTCATTGTTCCTCTCCTTTCAACATTTTCAACTCGCCTATCTGCTGCCGAAGGTTCTCTGATAGGCACATTTGTTCTTTTTTTCTCTTGCTCACCAGTTCGTAAACTTGCCGGAATTGTGCCCGCGTGGTCTCGATGTTCTCTGTTGTACAGATGTCTTCCCATCCAATACGCTTCACGGCTTCGGCTGTGTACGGGTCAAAACTCGCCATTGCGCCGTCAAAATCCCACATGCCGTATCTTGATATCGCCTTCCTCACTTGCCCCCATCCGTCCGACCAATCGGACTGTACCGGGCAAATGATTTCCACAGCGCGTTTCCGAATATCAGCTACACTCGGGGCAAATGGTGAGGTCTGCACATGGATTTGCACCGCCTTTTTTGCCGTATCATAATCTAAATCACATAGCGCTGTAAACCATGCCGTCATTGATACTTTATCGGGTATGAACCAGTCTTGCGGGTAATACGCTTTCATCACCGCCGCCAAGTTTGAGAACTCCTGCTTATTCATTCGCCCACCCCCTTATCATGTCAAAATCATTTTTCGGTTTACGGATTCTGTCCCATACAATGCCTTGATACTGGCTCGCAATCGCTTCATCGATTGCTTCAATCACCGCCGCGTCGCCGTGTGTTTTCGCTTTCTCGCTGATTTTTTTCAGTAGGGTGTTCAGTCCGATAGGTTTGTACGATTGCCGCCTTTCGGCTTTGTAGGCTACCCAACGGTTTACCGCTTCGGACAATTCCGGCGAAGCTTGAACGAAAAACCAATCCGTTTCGGAATTCCCCTCGCGCGTGCGCGTGCGCGCGTTATTATTTATTTCTTTATTTTCCTTTTTTTCCTTAATTGGAATGTTCGCTTTTTGTTCGCAGTCTTGTCGCGGTTTTTTTGTGATTTCGTCGCTTTGTTTCTGTTGCGTATCCTCTTCAAAGCCGTATTTTTCAACGCTTTCAGCGTCGCAGTTTTCCCGCGTTTTTATCGCGCTTTTTTGTGGGTTGAATTGGTACTTGTCATAGTTCATAATTTCTATGAACAATATCTTATTCACTCTTTCGACGGTTATCATTTCCTGCTGTTTAAGCAGTTGGATAAAATCATTCGTCTTGTGCCACGACCAACCCCATCTTGCGGAAAGCCTCGAAACTGTTGTTTCTACCATACCGCGTTTGGCAACTTTTACTTCGTTGCCGTAGAGCCTTTGTTTATCTTCGAAGTTGGCGAGCTGTATTAAATCAACCCATTCTTTGCCGTACTTGTCCCAAATCCAGTGTGAGAATAGCTTTCGGTCAAGTACTATGTA
>ERZ808274.331-NODE-331-length-25977-cov-3.833771_pt1 | contig 25977 bp, 27 predicted proteins | sample MGYA00521277_ERZ808274 | MGnify/ENA primary metagenome ERZ808274 (study PRJEB31516, sample SAMN03275597) | gut metagenome | biome: mammalia-associated habitat; material: feces | host: Papio cynocephalus | place: Kenya | collected 2012-07-28 ... | reverse complement strand
AAGAGCGCTCTCAAAAAATATGGTGAAACAGAAGAAATTCCAACAAAATGGAGTGATTTCCTTACACTTTGTGGAAAAATTAAAGCAAACTTAAAAAAAGAAAACAAAAGAAATATATATCCTTTTGGTGTTCCAACTGGTGTCGCTTGCGCATGGGCAACATGGGGATGGCAAGTGGCTGCGACAAACGGTTTAGCCATTTCTGATGATTGGTCAACATCAAGAATTACAGAACCAGGATATAAAGATCTAGCAAATCTCTGGAAAGATTTGTATGGAAATGGTTATGTGCCACTTTCATCAGGAGAATATACTGAATCCGCATTTGATGTCGGAGATGGAAAAGCCATTATGACTACATGTGGTAGCTGGTCAATTTCATCTATTATGAATCAATATAAAGATAAAAAGGATGATTTTGGCTTTGCAGTTGCTCCTACATTTGATGGAAATCAAGATAAAGTTACCGCTACAAATGGTGGATGGTGCTATGTAATTTCTAGCGAATGTAAAAATATTGATAAAGCTATTGAAGTTATTAAATTTTTAACAGCAGAAGATACCGAACAAACAGTTGATTACTTCAAAAGAGCGTATTATTCAAAATCATCTCCAAGAAAATCTGTCCAAGCAATTTTAAGCAGTGAATCCAAACAACAAAACGAAGTTCCTTCTGAATGGGTTGAAGTTGTTAATAAAGTTGCATCAAAAGCTATTCTTGAACCTATTTATAATTGGGATATTTCAGTAGCGGTTGAAGGCCTCCTTGAAGAAGCTGCAATGGGCAACGATATCGATGAAGCAATTAAGAAATGCGATAATCAAGTAAAATCTATTATCACAAACAATGCGTTAGCGGGAACAAATCCTAGAAAATAATTTATGAAACACTTTTCGTTATTGCCAAAGGATAAGAAAAAAGAAGAAATCGTTTCTGGTTTTCTCTTAATCGCCCCAGCTGTTATATTGCTAACAATATTTGTTATTGTTCCACTTATAATGGCTATATATAGATCATTTTTCTACTTTGAAAGCGGACCTAATGATGCGGTATTCGCAGGATTTGATAATTATATCAAAGTATTTAGAAATGAGAATTTCTTAAAATCTATCTTGAATAACTTAATCATGACTTTGTTTGTAGTAGTTTTGCAAGTCGTAGGTGCATTCTTTTTCGCAAATGTTTTAGTTCGCATAAAAAATAAATATGGCGTTTTTGTTAGAACAATTATTTATTTACCATATTTGTTTTCAGGAATAGTTGTTGGCTGTATATTTACTCTTCTTACTTATTACAATGGTGGTGTAATTAACGGTATTTTAGGAAGTATGGGAATAGAACCAATCGCATTTACGCATGATGTATTTTGGGCTTATGTTTCAATTATCGTACCTACAATTTGGATTGGATCTGGTTATACAACATTAATTTTCTATTCAGGCTTAATTAATATTCCCAAAGATTATTATGAAGCTTCAATGATTGATGGAGCGGGATATTTTAAACAAACATGGTATATAGTTCTTCCTAGTTTAAAAAATTATTTTGTTTTAATCATCGTTACTTTAGTAACCGCAAATTTACAAATGTTTGAAATACCTATGCTTATGACAAATGGTCAACCATTAAATATGACGATGACCCCAGTTTTATATTTGATTCATGCAAGAGCAAATGGAAATATTTCTCAATCAGAAATAATTGCATCTTCCATTTTGATTATGATTTTCATCGGAGCCATTAACGCAGTTGTTTTTGGACTTACTAATAGAAAAAAGAAAGGAGAAGCTTAATATGTCTTCCTTTTCTCGTAGCAATAATAAAAACAAAATCAACAATACAACATCGCAAAAGGTTATTAGAGTATTGCTATATGCTACTACAGTAATTGTTCTTATAAATATTTTCTTGCCTTTATTTTTCACAATATTATCGATGTTCAAGGATAGAAAAGAAATTTTCGATGTCAACTTTCATATATTCCCTCAAAATTGGACTTTAGATAATTTCAATAGGTTGTTCTATTTACAATATACGACGATTGGTGTTAACTTCTTCCAATCTTTTGGAATGACACTTCTTGTCGCAAGTGTTTCAACTATTTTGTCTCTTATAATAAATTCTTTAGCGGGATATGCTTTTGCAAGATTGTCATTTCCTGGAAAGAAAATTATATGGGCAGTTGTTATATCAACAATGTTTATTCCTGGGATTACTATTTTGTTAACATCTATTTCAGTAGTTTCTGCATTAGGAATGTTAAATACAATTTGGGTCTTGATCGTCCCGGGTTTAGCTAGTGCTTATAACATTTTCTTTTTCAAACAATTCTATTTAGGTTTTCCAAAAGACTATGATGAAGCTGCGCGTGTTGATGGATGTAATTCGATACAAATTTTCTTCAAAATATTTGTGCCAAATTCCATTACACCAATGGTTATCATGGGCGCTGGAACATTTATTGGTTATTACAATTCTTATTTATGGCCAACATTAACAATAGATAAGGAGCATGGTCAATATACTCAAATAATGACACTGATAAATTATCTTTTTTCAGACATTTCAACAGTTGGTTATGGCGCTGTTTTAGCAGCAAGTTTCATTTCTCTTATTCCAGCAGTTATTGTCTTTATTATTATTCAACGTTATATCAAGGAGGGTATCAGTTTGACTGGTGTTAAATAGTTATGTATTCACACGATTTATCAAATATTTATAAAAGAAAAATAGGCACAAGAAAAAGAGCGTCATCTTTTGACATTACAGGTGGAAACGATGATCGCATTTATATTAAAAGCGGTGAAAGTAAAGTTATATTCGATGTTCATTGTTCAGGACTAATTGAGCATATTTGGTTTACTCAAGTAAATTTTGGGGACATTATTGAAAAAAATGCTTTTAGAAAAATTTATTTTAAAATATTCTTGAATGATAATGAATTTCCTAGTGTTTTAGTTCCTCTTGGAGATTTCTTTGGAATGGGACATGGAGAAAGCAAAAACTTTGTCAGTGCTCCATTACAAATGTCTCCACAAGATGGAAGAGGTCTAAATTCTTGGTGGCCAATGCCATTTGAAAAAGCGTGCAAAATTGAAATTTTTAATGAGTGCGATTTAACTTTGATGTTTTATTATTACATCGATTATGAAGAAAGAACTTTTGATGACGATATATGCTATTTTGGAGCGATTTGGAATAGAGAAAACCCAACAAAAGGACAAGATTATCATCAATTCCCAAATAGAAAAGATTTTTTATTCGGTGGGCAAAATATTTCAGGAAAAGATAATTATGTAATTTTAGATATAGAAGGTGAAGGACATTATGTCGGCTGCAATCTTAATATTCATAATTTAAGCGATTGCGAAGAATGGGATTGGATTGGCGAAGGCGATGATTTTATTTTCATCGATGGAGAAACACATCCTTCAATTCATGGCACAGGAACAGAAGATTATTTCAATACAGCTTGGTGTCCAAATCAAGAATACTGCGCTCCATACCATGGAATAATTAAAGGTGGAAAAGATAATTGGAAAGGTAAAATAACATATTATCGTTATCACATACTCGATCCGATTACATTCAAAAAATCAATAAAAGTAACTATTGAACATGGCCACGATAACCATAGATGCGATGACTATTCTTCAACTGCGTATTTTTATACTCGTAAGCCATATCTTATTAAAAAGGAATTACCATCCAAAGAACTACGTTTGCCTTTGGATGACAATAAATAATTTTTAGGAGGGAAAGTATGAAGAATTATTTATTAAGTCTAGCATTAATTGGTTTAGCAGGTGGAATGTCTCTTCCATTAGCTAATTCTGTTAACGCAGCCTCCGAAAAGGAATTTATTTATGGTGAAAATATAATTCCTAATGGAGATTTTGCTGTTGGTGGTGGGGAATATCTACTCCCAGGTACTGCACCAAGTGAAGGTGTTGCATCTGGCATTGGACCTATTGACGCCAATTCAGTAATTGCAACAAGAGATCCTAATAATGAATCTAACACAGTACTAAAATTTGTCGGAGGAGCCTTTGGCTCATTCTATAAACTTTTAAGTATTGAATCTGGTTCTACTTATAACATCTCATTTGATTATAAAGTCGATGGTTCGACAGATAATATCGGCTTTGCTTTTTATTCGCCTTCACAAGGTAATAGACTTCCTGAGGTTAATATTATCGCCGATAAAGATAATTTAACATTCACTGATTTAGAAAATGGTTGGAAGCGTGTTTCCACAACAAGATTATTTGATGCTTCACAAACATTTGATTCAATTCATTTCTGGTGCAATGTTTCTAGTGCAACTATTTACGCAGACAACTTCAAAATCACAAAAGAAGGGACGACAAATAATATATTTGTAGGAGGCGATTTTGAAGGATTTCTTGATTATGGCGTTTCAGCAGTAAGTGAAATACCAGACGAAAAAGGAATTTATGGTAAAAATGCAAAATTAGGAAATCATTGTGTTGTTTTATCTAATGAAGGCATTTATGGTGTTGAATTATCTTCGCTAAAAGAATCGCTTTATACATTAGATGTTAATTACACCAGCGAATTAGCATCGGATGCAAATCTTGATTTGAATATCTTAAGCGACAATGGCGCATCTTTAAAAGCAATTAATATTGTTAAAGATGGTAGTTTGATTAACAATCAAATTCAATTTGATGGAATAGAAAATGTAAAGAAAGTCCAATTAGAATATAGGGGCTCTAACGAACTTTCCATTAACTATTTTAGCATCAAACCAACATTTGAAAATGCATTTGATCCAACAAAGACATACTATGAGAGCAAAAACTATGTTGTTAATGGTGATTTTGAAGCGTTTGATGAAGGAACAACATTTTCTGAAAACCAATTAGAAGGAGCTTGGGGTAGTGTTTCTTTAGATAACCCAGGCCACATCGTAAATGATAACGGAAATAAAGTTGCCGCTATCGGAAAAATAACTGATAAAGATGCAAAAAATTATTCATCGATGTTTTTAATGACACCTGATGATATAACTATCGGTGATTTAATTAGAATTAGTTACGATTACAAATTAACAATATCTGATGATCCATCATCATACATGGAAATTAATTCATGCTTTGTAGGTGGAGCAAATCAATCATATTACAAAATTGATTTATCAAAATTAGGCTTTGAAGAAGACTATAAGGCGACAAGTGGTGTCGAAGTTGCTCATTACGGAATTAAAAGCGAAACATTAGAAAATGGATACACTCGCGTAACAGTTGATTTCCAAGTTACACAAGACAAAATCCAATGGAATAGTGTTAGATGGTTATTTACACCTCATAACGCTGGTGATTCATTGTATGTTGATAATGTCGCAATTAAATTTTTAAGTGAAGAACCATTTGCAAAAGAAGTTACTAAAATTGAGTTAGATACAAGTGATTTTGAGTTAAAAGTAGGTGAAGAAAAGATTGTTAACGCAACAGTTTCACCTGATGATGCTTCAAACAAGAATGTTACATGGACTTCATCAAATGAAGAAGTAGCTAAAGTTGAAAATGGCAAAGTTGTTGCTTTAAAAGAAGGCGTTGCTGAGATTGTTGTAACAGCTGAAAATGGAGTAAAAACATCTGTTGTTGTCACTGTTTTGCCTGCTGATAAAACTGGTGGCTGCGGTGGATCAATTATTGCCACAAGCAGTCTTCTTGCAACTATTTCTCTTTTAGGAGTTGGATTAGTAATTTCTAAAAAAAGAAAAAATAAATAAGGATTAAGATTATGAAGAAAAATTATATTAAAACAATAATTGTGTTTCCGCTTCTTTTAACATTATTTTCATGCGATATAAATAAAGAATATGTTTTATTGCCAGATTTGTATGATTTTTCATTAAAAGAAGCAAGACTTGAAGTTGGAACTGATTTCCTTTTCGAAGAAAATTATGTTCCAACTTCGGAACTTATCGAAGGACGAATACTTTCTTTTGGAGATAATCTAAAAGCTGGTGACAAAGTTGTAAAGGGTTCACGAGTTAAAGTTAATGTCGCAAAAAGAAGCGATACAGCAATTTCAGTTAATAACGATTTGGTTAATTATGTAAATAAAATAGATTTTGTTACTGGTCCAAAGTCAATTAATAGCGAACTTCTTTTGAATGCTGGAGCAAAAGGAACCGATCTTGGAATTCCTTTCACCCTTCCTGATGGAAAAACAATGCTTCTTTATGGTGATACATTCTCAAGTGACAATATGAGTGGACACTGGAATTCTAACTTTATGGCAATTTCTAGTGATTATAAGTTAAGCGACGGTCTTAAATTTGACAGTGTTGTTACAAATGATATTGGAATGATTAAACCGTTTGCTCAAGGAAAGCATCAAAGCGGAAATGAAACAGACAAAACTGTTGAAGTTACTAAAATTCCAACAGGTGGAATAAGCATCGGAAATGATGTCTATATTTTCTATATGTCTATTAGATATTGGGGCACAGGTGGTTCATGGTTAGTTAATTATAATCAAGTTGTCAAAGCAAAAGATAATACATATCAAGAATTTGAAGAGGTAAAAGGTCTTAGATGGAGCGAAGATGAACTCTATTATGCTGGTCAAATATACCCATTCAATAATCCACAAGATAATGAACATATTTATTTCACCGCAATTCCTGGTGGAAGAAATGATGGAGCGGTTATGTTTAGAGTGGACAAGGACAAATTTGAAGATAGAAGCGAATATGAATATTTAGTTTCATCGTCAAAATGGGTCAAAGGCGATGAAGGTATGAAAAAACTTAATAGCAATCCATATTATGTATTTTCGCCAAGTGTTTCTGAACCATCAATTATGTATAGCGAATACCTTGGAAAATGGATCTATTCAACATTAAGAGGATCAAATATTGTCTTTGCAACTGCAGATAATGTAACAGGTCCTTATAAAAATATTTACTCAGTAGTTAAAAGCAGTGATTTTACAGGGTTATATGGAGGATTGATTCACGAATCATATGTAGATTCAAAAGGACAAAGAATCTATATCCAACTCTCACAATGGACTCCTATATATAACACTTCACTCGTGGAGGTAGTTTTAAAATAATATGCGTATTCCGGTTCCAAATGTAATAAATAAGAATATTCTTGACGCTAAAGAAATATTAAAAGAATACAAGATCGACGTTAAAGAAGTTGATGATAATTCATTTTTAAATGACGTTGTATCCAATTATGAAGTAGATGAAGCAAGAGAAATGGTTACGTTATTTGTTTCAAAAAGAAATAAATCAATATCTTTAGATAAAAAGATTTCATATGTAACGAATTTAGGTTTTGTTACAGGAAGAAATTCTAAAAACGCTGACTTATTTAATAAAAGAAGTATTGGATCAACTGATTTAGGTATTGCGATTGATAGCAAAGATAAAATGTTATTCTTATATGGAGATTCATTTTCAGGCACAGACTGCAATAAAGGAATGTGGAATTCAAATTTTGTTGCAAGTTCTAAAAATGTTGATTTTGCAAATAACATTATTTTTGATGATATAGCTTGCTATCCTAATGGTGTTGTTAAACCGATGATACAAGGTCAACATGATAAAAACGATGAGCTTAATTTAGATTATAGAAATAATAAAGAAGTCACCAAAATTCCGACAGGTGGGATAAGGCTTGGCGATGATATTTATGTTTTTTATATGTCAGTTAGATATTGGGGAAAACCTGGCGAATGGTTTGTAACAAAAAACGAATTACTCAAAGCGAAATATTACGAATTAAATAATTTTAAAAAGGTAAAAGATTTTAGATTTGACAATATTAAAAATGAACAATTTGGACAAATATATCCTTTTTTCAATAAGGATGACGAAAATCATATCTACTTTTTAGCTATTCCTGGAGGAAGATTTTCAAATACAGCTTTATTAAGAGTAAAAAAAGAAGATTTTGAAAATATCGAAAAATACGAAGTTTTATTAAAAAATAAAACGTTTGAATTAATTAAGACCGCTAAAAGAGAAGATTATTTCTTTATTGTTAATAAGAATAATTCGAGCGAGCAATCGATTGTTTATAATTCATATCTTAAAAAATGGGTTATATCAAATTTAAATGAAAAAGGAATATGCTTCCTTCTTTCAGATAATTTATTTGATGAATTTAAGGAAGAAGTGTTGGTGCTAGATTTTGAATCGTTTCCTCTTTTATATGGCGGTTTTATAAATGAAAGAATGATGGACAATGACGGTAAAAGAATGTATATGCAAGTATCTCAATGGAGTCCAATTTATAACACATCATTGTTTGAAATAGTTTTTAAATAAGAAGGTATATTTTATGTATAAAGATGAATTAAATAAAGTAATTCAAAGCGAATATAACGCAATTGAATTAATGAAAGAAAATTTAGATTATGAAATGTTAGACAAAGTAGTTAACTTGTTATCAAACTGCAAAGGGAAAGTTGTCTTTTTAGCGGTTGGTAAATCTGGACATATTTCTAAAAAATTAGCTGCAACATTTGCATCAACTGGTACACCTTCGTTTTTTGTTCATGGTACAGAAGCGTGTCATGGCGACTTAGGAATGATTGAAAGTAAAGATATAGTTATCCTTATGTCTAACAGCGGTTCAACAAAAGAAGTAGTGCAAAACATTGAACCGCTTAAAAAGATTGGAGCAACAACAATTGCTTTTACATCAAAAAAAGATAGCTTATTAGCGAAAGGTTGCGATTATCAAATTATTTATAGATGTGATAAAGAAGCTGATGAACTTAACCTTGCTCCAACAGTTAGTTCAACCTTAGCTCTTGTTCTTGGCGACGCTATTGCGTGTGCATTATCAAAAAAGAAAGACTTTTCACGAATGGATTTCTTTAAGTATCATCCTAATGGTGCTCTTGGAGAATCGCTTAAGAAAGAAATGAAATAATTATGAAAAAAATATTTGTTTTAGGCTCATTTGTTTATGATCTAGTAACAACGATGGATATCTTTCCTGAAGCTAAGGAATCTGTTTTAGGAAAAAAGTTTGAAACGTTTCCTGGAGGGAAAGGCGCTAATCAAACAATTGCTATTAAAAGATTAGGCGGTAACGTCGTTATAAATGGTAAAGTTGGGAACGATGATTATGGTCACAAATTTTTAAACTTGCTAAAAAACGAAGGAATCAGCACAGATTATGTTAAAACAAGCGATGAATCGACAGGAATTGGGTGCGTTCAAATTGATGGCAATGGACAAAATAGAATTTGCATTGTTTTAGGTGCTAATTACGATTTCAATAAATCCGATTTAGCGGTTGATGAGCTTAAAAAATGTGACATATTTCTAACTCAATTTGAAATGAAAAGAGAAATAACAGAATATGGAATAAAGTTTGCTAAAGAAAACGGACTTATAACATTTGTTAATCCTGCGCCAGCACGAGAGATCGGTGATGATATTTATAAATATATTGATTATATAACTCCAAATGAAAAAGAAATTGAAGCACTTACCGGTATAAAAGTTAACAGTGTTGAAGACGCTTATAAAGCAAGTCAAATTCTTCTAAAAAAGGGTGTTAAAAATGTTATTTGCACTATTGGAGAAAAGGGTTCAACTTTTGTAAATAATAAAATAAAAATTCATGCTAAAGCATATAAAGTTAATGCAATTGATACGGTTGCGGCAGGCGATTCATTTAATGGAGCGTTTGTTACAATGCTTGCATTAAATAAAGATATCGATTACTCATTGAAATTTGCAAATGCAATGGGAGCACTAACAACATTAACTAAAGGAGCAATCCCTTCTTTAAAGAAATATGATGATGTAATTAGATTCATGAACGATTATGATAAGTAGGAGGGAACATGAATGAGCTTATTTAAAAGAAAAAACAAAGACAATACGTCTATTGAAGCAAAACCAACTAACGAAAACGAATATGTTAAATTAGTTAAGATTAATAAAGTTTATCCAAACGGTGTCAAAGCTGTTCATGATTTTGACTTAAGCATTAAAAAACACGAATTCGTTGTTTTTGTTGGGCCATCTGGATGTGGTAAATCTACGACATTAAGAATGATAGCGGGATTAGAAGAAATATCCGATGGTGATTTATATATTGATGGCGTTTTATCAAATGGTCTTTCACCAAAAGATAGAAATATTGCCTTGGTTTTTCAAAGTTATGCATTATATCCACATATGAATGTTTTTGACAATATTGGATTCGGTTTAAAGATGCGTAAATTTCCGAAGAACGAAATTGAAGAACGCGTTAAAAATGCCGCTAAAATATTAGGTTTAGAAGAATATTTATATCGCAAACCAAAAGAATTAAGTGGTGGTCAACGCCAGCGCGTTGCATTAGGAAGAGCGATTGTTAGAGATGCTAAAGTGTTTTTGATGGATGAACCGCTTTCTAATCTTGATGCCAAGTTACGTGTACAAATGCGCAGCGAAATAGTTAAACTTCATAATAAAATGAATTCAACTACAATTTATGTTACTCATGACCAAACTGAAGCTATGACTATGGCGGATCGCATTGTTGTAATGAAAGATGGCTATGTTCAACAAATTGGCACGCCTAAAGAAATTTATTTATCGCCAAAAAACAAATTTGTTGCGGAATTCATTGGTTCGCCATCAACAAACGTCATTAAATGCGTTTATGACAATGGTGTATTAAATTTTGGAGATGATAATATTCTAAAATTGGATGAAAAGTTTATTCATGCTCATGATGAATATTATAAAAATATTGATGTTGACCTTCAAAAAGATATCGATAATGTCAAGAAGGAATTATCTCTTGAAAATGGCAAAAAGAAAAAAGATGAAAAAGTTGTTCTTTCATTAACCAATAAATTAAATTCATTAGAAGAGAAATACGAATGTCTTAAAAATATAAAAGCTGGTTTACCACATGAAATATACTTTGGTATAAGACCAGAAGATATTCATCATCACATTGACGCAAATAAAACTTATACAAAATCAGATTTCTATTTTCCAAACATCGTATTATCTGAACTTTTAGGTAACGAATTTTATGTTCATATTTTGTTTGGAAAAAATGAATTAATTGCCAAAGTTCCCGCTATGGAAAGAATGTATAAGGCAGGAGAAAAATTTAAAATTCACTTTGATTTAGATAAAATTCATATATTCGATTTCATAGAAGAAAAAACTATTTTATAAAAAATATAAAACGCAATCTTAAAATGACTGCGTTTTTTAATAATTAACAATTGAACAGTTGACAAACTATTCAACTAAGTGTAATATCATCATTGTGAGGTAAATATGATGGATTCAAAATTAAAAAACAACGATATTCCTAGTATTGAGCAAATTGAGGATTTAACAAATTTGTTTAAAGTGTTAGGGGATATGACTAGAGCAAAAATACTTTACACAATTGAAAAAGGTGAACTTTGTGTAAGCGATATTTGTAATAGAGTTGATATGAATAAGTCAGCGGTATCTCACCAATTAAAAGTTTTACGCGATGCACATCTTGTGAAGGCTAGAAAACTTGGAAAAGAAGTTTACTATTCACTTGATGACGAGCACGTTTCATTGATTTTTAGATGCGCTCTTGAACACGTAAACGAAAAGAAGTAAAGGAGAACAACGTATGAAAAAAGTATTTAACATTGATGTTGATTGCCCTGTATGCGCTCAAAAATGCGAGGACGCAATTAATAAGATGGACACTATTAAATCATGCAAAGTAAACTTTATTACTAAAAAGATGATCATTGAAGCTGATGATATTAATAAAGTAATGAAGGATGTAGTTAAAACAGCGAAAAAAGTAGATTCTGATATAGAAATCAATTATTAGAAATATTGAGTGCATTAGCACTATTTATTTTATAGTATGGTTGAACGACTATTCAACTAATGGGAGAACAATATGAGCAAGAAGCAAATGAAAAAACTATTAAGAATCATAATAAGTGGTGGATTATTTTTGATTGTATTTATCACAAATCTAATTTTAGAAAAGTGTTTTAATGATACATTTCCATCTGGTCTTGCTTCGATATTGCCATTAAATAATATTGGTTGGATATTACCATTTATATTGTATTTATCTATTTATATTGTTATTGGATATGATGTCCTTGTTAAAGCTTGTAAAAATATAGCGCATGGTCAAGTTTTTGATGAAAACTTCTTGATGTGTGTTGCAACTATTGGAGCATTTGGATTAGGTATTTATACTGGTATTACCACGAATACTCCCGAATGTTTTGATGAAGGATGTGCAGTATTAATTTTTTATCAAATTGGAGAATTCTTCCAAAATTATGCTGTTGATAAATCGAGAAGATCCATTTCTTCATTGATGGATATTAGGCCTGATTATGCTAATTTGATAAGAGAAGATAATAAAGTAGATGTAGTTGATCCAAGCGAGGTAAATATTGGAGATTTAATATTGGTCAATCCTGGAGAGAAAATCCCTCTTGATGGAGTTGTTGTATACGGTGATTCAACTTTAGATACAAAAGCATTAACTGGTGAATCGTTACCTCAAGAAATAAGCGAAAATAGCAAAGTTATCTCGGGTACTATAAACTTAACAGGCACTTTAAAAATCAAAACAACAAAGGAATTTGCTAGTTCTACTGTATCAAAGATTCTTGATTTAGTGGAAAATGCCTCAACAGAAAAATCTAAATCAGAGAACTTTATTTCAAAATTTTCAAAATATTATACTCCTATTGTTGTTTTCTTAGCCCTTGCTTTAGCTCTTGTTCCTCCTCTTTGCTATGGCATATTTACTAATAATTGGACTACATGGACAACATGGATTTATCGAGCATTATCGTTTTTGGTTGTTTCATGCCCATGTGCACTTGTTATTTCTGTGCCGTTAAGTTTTTTTGCGGGCATTGGAGGAGCTTCATCAAATGGCATATTAATCAAAGGATCATCATATTTAGAAAAGTTTAATAAGGCAAATATATTTGTATTTGATAAAACGGGAACTCTTACAAAAGGTAATTTTGCCATTAAGAAGATATTTCCTTTAGATAAAAAAGATGAAATTTTATATTACGCCGCAGTTGCGGAAAATAATTCTTCTCACCCGATTGCCTTATCCATTAAAAACGCATATGGAAAACAAATCGATAATAGTTACACAATAGAAAATATTGCTGGAAAAGGCATTAAGGCATCTGGGAAAGATGTTATATTGTGTGGAAACGATAAGTTAATGGATGATTTTTCTATTTCTTATAATAAAACTAGTGAAATTGGTTCAATAGTATATGTTGCAGTTAATAATTCCTTTTTAGGATATATTCTTATAGCTGATGAAATAAAAGAGGACGCAAAAAGTATGATTTCTTATTTAAATGAAATCAACGCAAAAAGCGTGATGCTAACTGGCGATAACAAACTTATTGCTAGTGAAGTAGCTTCATCATTAGGTTTGTCTTCATATAAATCATCATTATTACCACAAAACAAAGTTGAAGAAGTTGATAAACTTTTAAAAACAAAGCAAAAAAATGATGTTTTATGTTTTGTAGGAGATGGGATAAACGATGCTCCCGTATTGATGAAATCAGATATTGGAATAGCGATGGGCGGTGTTGGAAGTGATGCCGCGATTGAGGCAAGCGACATCGTGTTAATGCGTGATGAATTAAAGAGCATCAAAAAAGCAAAAATGATCGCCAAAAAAACTATGCGAATTGTCTACGAAAACATTGTTTTTGCCTTAGCAGTAAAAATAATAATACTTATTTTATCTGCTTTTGGGATAACAAATATGTGGGTTGCAGTGTTTGGCGATGTCGGTGTAGCGATTATTGCTATTTTAAATGCGATGAGAGCTAATACAAAAATTAAGGAGTAAAAAATGAAATATATTGGTATGCCACATCTAATGTGGGCAATGTTTAATAAATCTTTTAAAAAACAATTAGTGGAAACTTTTAATGAATCAATTCATTCATCCAAAGAAATAACAAAATTAGCAAAAAAGAAATACAAAAAAATTATTAAAGAACTTCCAGTCTTTGATAAAAAAGATATGTTTTTAAAAATTGCGATCAATTGCTGCCTGTTAATCTCTTTCTTACTAAGTGTTGAAAGTCTTCCTGGTCTTGATGAAGTAACATTATTTTATAGACGTGCAATGTCCACTAAAACAATGAAAATATTTTCTAAATTAAAAGGAAAAAAGATATTTAAGAAAAACATGATTAAGAAATTAGAAGAAGTATCAAAAGCAAGATATGGTGATAAAAATAGTTGTTCATGGAATTTTGACCTAATTCCTTATCCTAATAGTAGTGGTTATGAGAGAAGATTTTACAAATGCGGTGTATGCACATTAATGAAAAAATATGGTTTATCTGCATATACAAAAGCATTATGTAGATATGATTATGATATGGCAACTCTATGTGGAACATATAAATTTGTTAGAAAAGATGCTTTATCTAATGGTGCACCGTATTGTGATAATGGCTTCGTTAAGATCAATCAATAATTAAATTTAAATTCGCTTAAATCATTTAAAAAGAAACTGAAATAATAAAACGGGATTGTTAGAATCTTCATTTCTTTATCAAAACCAAAATTATTTGAAGATACTTTTAATACGACATCCACATTGTTGTGGGTTCTAAATTCTTTTAATGAACTTAGGCTTCCTTTTCCTTTCTCGACATCAAGAGGAATAATTCTTCCTTGATAATCTAGAATAAATTCAAATTCAGAATCTCTTTTTCCTTTCCAGTAAAATAATTTGATATCTCTTGAGGACAATTCAATGGATACATAGTTTTCATAATATACACCGGAAAGCGAATTGTTTTTATCTAAATAAAATGATTTTGCGTTTAAACCACTTTGATATGTGAATAATCCCATATCCGGCAAATATAGCTATAGAGAGATTCGCTTGGCGAAATAAGTGGCGACGTTATGTGCTCTTTTAATTGAGTTGATTTATAAACAATATTAGCGGTTAATAGCCATTCAATAGGAGTGAATAAATCACGATTTTTGAATTTTTTATTTATGATTGTGGTTTTGAAATTTTTATTTTCTTTGTTTAATTGAGTATAAATATTATTAAATATCATTCTGCTTCTTAAAATAGATTCATCTGATGCTTGGTACAACTCCATATCACTTAAATAATCTGAATAAATATCTTTAATAATAGATAATGAGTTTGTATATGCATTTAATTTGTTATCTTTGCTTTTTAGATAAGTATCAACAACTTCTGGCATTCCTCCTACAAAAAGGTATTCATGAAATATTTCCATCAGTAAATTGTGGGTTATACTATCAATTTCTTTTTTATTTTCATAGCATTTTTTTACGTAGTCATAAGTATTTTTGCTGTAATTTAATAAAAATTCATCAAATGTTAATGGATAAATATTTAATCGATTTATTTTTCCTACCGGAAACAAAAAAGATTTATCTGCAAATGCACCTCTTTTGTGAGCGTTTCTTCTTATACGTATTCTTACAAGCGAACCTGTAACGATCAATGGAATGTCCCTTCTTTTTTCACAAAATTGTTTCATTAGTTGAATTATTGGGAGGCATTCTTGTGCCTCATCAATTATCAATAACTTGTTTTCTTCAAGTTGAAAATTGAATTTTATTTGAATATATTCGATTATTTTTTCTAAATTAGAATTCTTTGTTACATACTCAACAAACTCAGGTTCATTTGAACAATCTAGCCTTAAATAATTATTTTTATAAAATTTTTCAGCGAATAACTTTTCAATTAAATATGTTTTTCCAACCTGCCTTGCTCCAAAAACAAGAAGAGGTTTTCTATTTTTGCTATTTTTCCACTTTATTAAATTATCTAAGTATTTTCTTTCCATATTTTGCACCTTTTTGCAAGTAATTTATATTCATATTTTGCACCTTTTTGCAAATAATACACGTTTTGAGTTTTTTTGATATACTATCTTAGGGAGTAATGTATGAAAAGATTTGTATTTATATTAGCGTCAACATTATTGTTAACTGCTTGTAATGCCAATTCAAGTGATGTTATTACTAGCACATCATCAAATAGTGGTCTAAGTGAGAACACAACAAGCATTTTAGATTCATCAGATGACGAAACATTATCATCAAGCGAAAACCAAAGTTCTTATACATATGAAACCATTATTAAATATATCTCAGAACAATTATTTGGGACGAGTGGGAAATATTATTCATATGATGAAGAATATGATCAATATTACACAACGTTAATATTTGAAGATAGTCAGGCACTCACTAAAGAAGACGGATTAACTTATTTAATAGCTCTTTCAAATCTTCCAAGTGAATTTGTTTGTGTCGAAAGCAATGTTTTAGATACCTATGATGATGGTACACCACTAATTTATTCAACATATAAAAGTGGAAATTTAGCAGTGGAATTTCAAACATATGAAGTTTTAGATGATTCAAACAACGTTGTTGCTGTTAATGGTCAAATAACGGCTTATTATGAATAAAAATATGACAAATAAAGAAAAAATGCTTAATTCATTGTTATATGATGGCAATGATTTAGAGTTATTAAATAAAAGAACGTTAGCGAAAGATATATGTTTTGAATTTAATCACACTATTCCTAGCAATAAAGAGAAATTAGATTCGTTGATTAAAAAACTTTTCGGAAAAGTAGGAAGCAATTTTATAATTAGTCAAAATTTTTATTGTGACTATGGAAAGAATATTGAGATAGGTGATAATTTTTTTGCCAATCATAATTTAGTTATCCTCGATTGTGCTAAAGTGACATTTGGGAACAATGTTTTAATTGGTCCGAATTGTTCATTTAATACGCCCCAACATCCTTTAGATGTGGAAACAAGAAACAAATTCCTTGAATATGCATATCCGATTAAAGTAGGAAATAACGTTTGGTTTGGCGCAAATGTAACAGTCTGCCCAGGTGTAAATATAGGTGATAATGTTGTTGTTGGAGCAGGAAGTGTTGTAACAAAAGACGTTCCACCTAATTGTGTTGTTGCTGGAGTACCTGCAAAAATCATTAAAAAATTATAATATTTATCTCATATTTTATATTTTGAATTTCAATTATTTTTTAACTTTGTTAAAATGATTTTATGGATTTAAGTAACCTTGATTTTAAAGAATTAGAAAATATAATTGTAGATCTTTTTGACAAAGAAAAATTGGATGATGAAGAAATAAAAACTCTTATTTCTGCTTTAACAATTTTAGGAGATAAATACAATTCATCTAATGCTTATTATTCTTTGGGGAAAATTTATTTTAAAGGTGAATTGGTAAAAAAAGATTATACTCTTGCAAAACAATGTTTTCTTAAATCTATTAAAAGAGATATTTTTGATGGAGCAATTGAACTTTCAAAGATATGTTTGACTGATGAATATAAAGATTACGAGCTCGCTTTTAAGATTTTGAATAAAGCAATTTTGCAAGATCAAAATAGATATTTGAAACACGAAGCAACTATTTTATTAAGCGATATGTATTTTAAAGGACAATTCGTTGCGCAAGATATTAATTTCGCTATTAATTTGCTCAAAGGCATTGAAGATTATGAAAACTTCATCTCTATAAATGATGATTTATCCATTATTTCTAATCTTTATGTTAGATTAGCAAGATGCTATGATTTATTAAAAAATGATGATCTTTATTGGAACTATTTAGCGTTAACAAAAGCGTCACTAATTTCTCAAGGACATAATAGATTCGAAAATTATGATGATCTTTTAAAAGAAGTTGAAGAAAGAATCAATCAATATGAATTAGATAATAAACAAAATTATTTTAATTACTCGATTAATAATCCCAAAACTTATAACATCAACGAACTAATTAAATCATTAAATGATAATCATAAATTGGGAATACTTGAATCAGTTTTCAAAGGTGATTCAGGCCATGATGTTATTTTAAGGTTTATGTTTTGTGATAAGTACATTGCTATTCCTGAGATAGGATACGCTGATAGGACATATTTTGTTTATGTTGCAATTAACAACGCTACTTTTGAAATTCTTGAACCTATTAATGAAAATGGTGATATAAAATTAGAATATAACAACGATGAATTGCTTGTTAAAAACGTAATAGGGGAGACATATGTAAAAATATTGTTGAGCAAATATTCTTCTATGAAATATGTTGTGCTTCTTGGTATTGATCAAAAAAACAAGGAAACAAATTCTACATATTTAGATGAATATTCTTACTTAATCAAAAATATTATTTATAATGCATAGGTATTATGATTGAAAATAAGAAAGCTTCTATATTGCTAGTTCTAAAAGTTCTCGAAGATTATTCTGATGAAGAACATTTTTTAACACACCAAAATATTATTGACTATATTGATAAAAATTATGGTTTAACACTTGAAAGAAAATCAATCGCTTATTCTTTAAGTTTGCTTGAAGAATTAGGATATGATATTAACAAATCTCCAAAAGGCGGTTTTGCATTATTTTCAAGACAATTCGAGCCATCAGAAGTTACTTTTTTATATGACGCAATATTTACATCTAAAGCTTTAAGTGGAAGTGACGCAAAAGCATTGCTTGAAAAAATTAACAAGTCTTTAAGTATATATCAAAGAAAAAGATATAATTGTTTATATAAAAGCGAAGAAATTAATAGAACAGATAGCAAACAGATATTTCTTGTTCTAGACACAATTGAAGAAGCTATTAAACAAAAGAAAAGAATGTCTTTTGAATATATTACTTATGATGAAAAAGGGAATAAAATTTTAAGAAAAAATGGTTTTAGGTATATTGTGTCACCGTACTATACAATTAATAATTTTGGCAAGTATTATTTGATTGCAAATTATAGAGAAAAATACCGACCTCTTCAAATATTTAGAATCGAATACATGGTTAATCCTAAAATTGAAGAAGATTGGGATTATAAAAACATGTCATCTTTAAAAGATGTAAAGAATTTTGATATTAGTAAATATATTAACGATAATTTGTATATTCTTGATGGGCAGGTTATAAATGCAAAAATTGAAATTTTAAACAAAAACGATATAAAAACAGTTATAGATTTTTTTGCTCAAAATGCTTCATTTAAGAAAGAAAATAAAAAACTTTACGCATATATAAGATGTAACGAAAATGCTTTGTTTTATTTTTTAATGCAATATACAGAATCTTTTATTATTGTTTCACCAAATTCATTAATCGAAAGAATGAAAAGCGAAGCTAAAAAAATACTGGAAATATATAAATAGAATAATAAGTTGCATTATAAAAACGAGTTGTGTAATTGGTTGAATATATACTTATAGAAAAAAGTTAATTTTTTTTAAGCACTTCTATATTCGGATTGCTAAAAAGCACATTAAAGGTGTAAAATTAGACTAATATTTAATGAAAGGAGATGAAAAAATGGATAATGTAAATAAAAAACAATTTGTGCCATATTTTGTTTTTGCTGGTCTTGCATTTCTTGGATTAATGTTCGTTTTGTTTTTTAATATGTATTCAATTTTAACATTGCTTCAAATTGGTACTAGAGATTTCGAATATTACGCAACATTTTTCCATGTTGTTGGAGGTGGACTTGGTGACCTTGAAGATGGTTTATTAATTCAAATAGCATTTATTGGTCTTTTAATAACTTATTTTGTAAGATTTGTATTATTTTTACTCAGTGGATTATGCAAAGCTAATGTTATTAAGAATGAAAAATTGTTACTTGGTTTATCAAAAGCAAACAAAACATGTTCAATAATTTTCTTTATTATTGACGCTATTATGGCATTAATTTTATTGATTAACGGCTTTGTTCAATTAGGACCTGTTGCTGGTGGTCTTGGACTTCTTGAAGACTTCTATTTCTTCGGTGTTAGCCTTGCTTCAATGATTGGCGCACTTAAATTAAATAGAAGCGTTGTTACGGCTGCTCAACCAAAAGCTGAATAATATTTATTAAAAAGCATTAAGACTTTAGGGAAACTTAAAGTCTTTTTTTATCGTTTTATTTGAAATCTTCAAATAGTAGAACTAAGATGAACATATTCGAGGTGATAAATATGGAAAACTATGTTCCTGGAAACACAAAATTAGTTGAACTAAAAAATATTGAAAAAGAATTCAATATTAATTGCAGGCTTTTTGGAAAGGTTGAAAATACTAATCCAAGCGGTTCTATTAAAGCTCGTCCTGTCTATCAAATGCTTCTTGATTATAAAAAAGACGGCATTTTAAAAGAAGATTCAATCGTTGTTGAAGCCACAAGCGGAAACACTGGTATTGCGCTTGCATATTATACAAAAGTATTTAATTATCGACTTATTATATATATGCCAAAAAGTATGTCGGAAGAAAGAAGAAGAATGATAACTTCTCTTGGTGGAGAATTATGCCTTGTTGATGGCGGGATGAAAGAAGCTGAGGAACTCGCTTCAAAAAGAGTTAAAGAAGATCCGAAGGCTTTTATGTTTGATCAATTTAATAATAAAAACAATGTTAAAGCTCATTATCTAACAACTGGCCCTGAAATTTATAAAGATTTGCCAACAGTCAAATATGTTTTTGGAGGCATTGGAACAGGCGGTACTGTAAGTGGAATTGCTGAATATTTTAGTGATAACAATTTATCAGTGAAAGTGATTGGAGTTGAACCATTTGAATCTCCTCTTCTTACAAAACATATTTCTGGAGAACACCTTATTCAAGGTATTGGAGCTAACTTTGTTCCGTCAATTCTTCGATTAGATTTACTTAAAGATATTGAAGACGTTAAAAGCGAAGAATCAATCATGATGGCTAGAAAAATTAGAGATATTGAAAATATTGATGTTGGTATTTCTTCTGGCGCTGCTTTACTTGGAGCAATTTCTTATATAAAAAGAAATAACATAACTAATGAAGATATTGTTATAATATTCCCTGATAAAGGAGATCGTTATCAGTGGTAAAGCAATGCTTTAATAGGAAATTAATTGTTGAATTTGTTGAAGAAATTGAGAAATATTTCTTCTGTGATGAATCATTAGAAAAAGCAAATAAATTATTTTCTTGTTCGATTTGCGATGACAAGAAAAATAGAATTTCGTTTTTCAAAGAACTTCCTATAGTGAAGCAAGAGCTTAAAAGCGATCTTTCTTATTTTTTCGAAAGCGATCCCGCTAGCGATACTGAAGAAGAAATTGTTTATTGCTATCCTGGTTATAAAGCAATTACTTATTATAGAGTTGCTCATTTGTTATATAAGCTCAACTTGAAACTTCAAGCGCGTATCATCGGTGAGCATGCCCATTTTATGACCGGAATTGATATTCATCCAGGCGCTAATATAGGTTGTCCATTTTTTATCGATCATGGAACAGGTATCGTTATTGGTGAAACATCCATTATCGGTGATTATGTAAAAATGTATCAAGGTGTTACTATTGGTGCTTTATCATTACGTGGTGGAAGAGCGATGAAAGAAATAAAACGACATCCAACAATCGGTAGCCACGTAACGATATATGCGAACGCATCAATTCTCGGTGGAGATGTTATCATTGGTGATAATGTTGTTATAGGCGGAAACGTTTATTTAACTAATAGCGTTCCAGATAATCATAAGGTGCTTAACAAAGAACCAGAATTAATTGTTCTTAAAAAATAATATGGAAGTATTTGTTACTTTAATTACTTTATTCGTAGTTGGTTCAGTTACAGGTTATTTGATTGAATTATTTTGGCGAAGATTTGTTTCTCAACATCATTGGGTAAATCCAGGTTTTTTAGTTGGACCTTATCTTCCTATCTATGGATTTGGAACGATTGCTTTATATGGAATTAATTTTTTAGTTGATTTAATTCCTTTTCCAGATGATTTATTGTGGCTTAAAATAGTTTCATCAATATTAATTGTTGGTATTGCATTGACTCTAATTGAATTTATTGCTGGTTTAATATTTATTAAAGGTTTAAAAATTAAATTGTGGGATTATAGCAATTCAAAAGGAAATATAATGGGTATTATTTGTCCATTATATTCGCTTTTTTGGCTTGTTATTGGTGCTGCATATTATTTCCTTATAAATAAGCCTTTAACTGATTTAGTAAATTTTTTAGCATCTTATCCAATATATTATTTCTTTGTTGGTATTGTTTTAGGAATGATTTTAGTGGATTTTGCTTATTCAATTCATCTTGCAAGCAAGTTGTCAAAATTCGCAAAAGAAAACAAGGTTATTGTTTCATTTGATAAATTTAAAGAATATGCGAAAGAAAAGAATAAAATTGTAAAAGGAAAGCTAAAAAATAAATTTAAAAAACCGTTCTTCTTTAGATTCGCAAATATAGAAGATTTAATTGCAAATTATAAAATTAAACAAACCGAAAATAACAATATAAAAGAAATTCCGACTGAAATTAATATTGAAGAAAATGATGATAATATAAAAAAATCAAAACAATGATTTGAAGATGTAATATCGCTTAATATTTAACAACTTAAGCGATTATAAATGCTTTTTTGAGTTATTAAATATAATTGAATAATAGTAAAATATTTTTATCATGATATAATCATAAATATGATTAAGTTGTTTTTATTGTTATTATCCCTTGCTATTGGAGGAGTTTCTGGTTTTCTTTTTTATACATTTGCAAATAATGACATATTTCTAACAATACTTGTGAGTATCGGTTGTTTTGTAGGAGCAATACTTGTTTTTGTCATTTTATTTTTTGTCATTTTATTTTTTGCTACATTTTTCGAAAGCAAAAAGAAAACTAGACTATATCAAAGCAAATATTTTCGATTTGTTTTACTTTTATGCGATAAATTTCTTTTTTCACTTTTTAATATGAAACTTCATTTAAATGGAATCAATATGCTTACCAAAAGCGAAACATATCTTTTAGTGGGTAATCATCGAAGCAATCTCGATAGCATAATTATTGATTATTATTTAAAAGACTTTCCACTTGCCTTTATTGGGAAGGAATCATTGTTTAAAATTCCGTTCGTTGGAAAGATTATTCATGGTTGCGCATATTTAAAGCTTAATAGAGATGATGTTAATGAAGAATTTAAAACTATCAGTGATGCAATTACGATGATGAATAGAAGTGACAATCCTATATCTATTGGTGTGTTTCCTGAAGGAACAAGAAACAAATCTAATGACCCAAAAAATGTACAAGCATTTAAACCAGGAACGTTTAGAATAGCCAAAAAAACTAAAAAACCTATTGTTATAACTGCATTAAGAGGAACGAAAGAAATTAATAATAATTTATTATTTAAAAAACATGATTGCTATTTAGATATAATAGAGGTGTTAGAATTTGATCAATATAAAGATATGGATGTTAACGAAATTGCTTTATATTGTGAAAATAAAATTAAAGATTTTTTAAAGGAGACAGTTAAATGAGATACGTAATTTACAACCCGCTTTCAAGCCATTGTCCAGATTTGGATTTCTTGAAAAATAAAATGAAAGAAATTGATGAAAGCAAAGAATGCACTTTTGTTGATGGAACAACAGTTGATGATGGCGATAAGTTTTTAGATAAATTTTCTAAGGATGACGACCTTGTTATTGTTGGTGGTGATGGAACACTTAACCATATGGTTAATATGGCGGATTTTGATAAACATGATGTTAAAGTTTATCTTTATAAAGCTGGAAATGGAAATGATTTTCTCCGCGATATAAATGAATTAAAAGAAGATTTTATTGAGATCACAAAATATTTAAAGAACTTACCTGTTGTTACAATCAATGGCGAAAGTAACAAATTTATTAACGGTGTTGGTTTTGGTGTCGATGGAATGGTTTGTGTTGAAAGCGACAAAATGAAAGCGAAAGGCAAAAAGAATATTAATTACACAACGCTTGCTATTAAGCTTTTATTGTTCAAATTCAAGCGTGTTAACGCAACAGTCAATGTTGATGGGAAAGAATATAATTTCAAAAACGTGTTTATTGGTTCGGCTATGAACGGAAAATATTATGGTGGTGGTATGAAAGAAGCACCAACACAAGATAGAAATTCTGACACCGTAAGTGTTGTTGTTTGGCACGATTTGAATAGATTGAACGCCTTAATGAATTTTCCAAAAATCTTTACTGGTGAACATATTAAATCAAAACATTGTACAATTATTCACGGAAAAAATATAACAATGACTTATAGTAAACCGACTGATTTGCAAATTGATGGTGAATCATTGCACGCAATCACATCTTATAGCGTTATAAAGAAATAAAATAAAAAACGTTCGTCTTGTGTGGCGAACGTTTTTTTAGAATTCTGGATCAATTTTATGTGCAACCTTAAATGCAAAAATATCACTTATTAGTGATGATGTAAATCCCACTAATAACATTAATGGCATCGACATAAGCATATTTAATAACAATTGGTCAATTGAATTGAATGTGTTGAACACAAAATAATTAAACAAAGAAGATACAGGAGTAATTCCTAAATAATAGACAATAGATATAGCTAATGTTGCCAATAGTCTATATGGAGCATTTCCTGTATATGTATCATTTTTTACATGGAATAATCCTGTAAACCATTTCCCAATCAGTGAAAGAGGTACGAATATTCCTATTGTATTAGCTAAAAGATAGGAAAGACCATAATTAATAAAAAATATTCCCCAATTAATTTGATTGAAATCAATTGATAATATTCCGCTTTGCAAATCAGTGCAACCTATAAGTGTGCTTGTTAGCGTTAAAAACAAACAAACAGGTAAATTACAAAGAAGACTATATATGATTCCGCTACCTTTAATTTTCATAGACTAAAATTATATTGTTAATAAGGAACATTGTAAAGGATACAAAAAAGAATTATGAACTTTCATAATTCTAGTCATACTAATTATTGTTCAAAGTAAATCTTGCTAAATGTTATATCATCAAAACCGTAATAGTTTCTTTTGGCACTTTTTAGTCCTTTATAAATTTCATCAATTATTTCTTGTCTAAATCTAGCTAATGCTTCATCGGCAAAATGGTTAAGTGCGTCATAAATATCGCCGTATTTTGTTGCATATAAATGTGGATTATCTTTAACTAAATAATGTAACCCTTTTTGATTAACTTCAGCTTTTACATCTCTTGCAACTATATAGAGAGCATCTTTTGTTGTCTTATCTTTGTCAACATAAAATTCTTTACCGGTGATGTCGATGCTCACATATACGTCACATTCTCCTATGTTATCTCCGGCTTTATTGCTGACAAAAAATCTATAAAATTCTTTAGGATCTGTATCTTTTGGATACATTGTTAAAAGAAATCTTCCATTTGGAAATCTATATTTTGAAATGCTTTTTGTATTGTAAAATCCAAGAACAATTGTATCCACATAATCTAGCCAATGGTATTTGCTTATTGACCTAGTATCACCGTGAAGTATAGCCTCTTCTTCAAGATTTTTTCTATAATTATCAAGAAACTCTTTTTGATCACATTCTTTTTGCTTATTATCCTTCATTCGTTTTATATAAACATCGATACTGTAGTCATCAATTCTCTGTTGTTGAAGATCATACCTTAATGCCAAGTAATAAGCATCACCTGTTAAATTTCCGCATGATTCACAGCTATATTGTTCGATTCCTGTTTTATATACTCTATCGCCACATAGTGGACAAGAAAAACCATTGAGATAATTCTTTCCACCTAATTTTGTTTTAAATTTATCAAATAAACCCATATTATTTTTCCTCTTTATAATGTTTATTTTATTATTTTATTAATAATTTTCGAATAGTTTTTAATCAATTAACACAATTTTTGAGATTTTTATTTTAGACTTTTCACCATTTGGTCAAAAATATTTAAATAATTATACGATCGATGGTTTTTTATTGCGGTTGATAAAAGAGAAAATGTAACAACAAATAAAGGTTGTATTTGTATTGGAGATATGAAAATATATTTTGGGAGATAAGTTATGAAAAAGAA
>ERZ808274.328-NODE-328-length-26087-cov-5.282230_pt1 | contig 26087 bp, 20 predicted proteins | sample MGYA00521277_ERZ808274 | MGnify/ENA primary metagenome ERZ808274 (study PRJEB31516, sample SAMN03275597) | gut metagenome | biome: mammalia-associated habitat; material: feces | host: Papio cynocephalus | place: Kenya | collected 2012-07-28 ... | reverse complement strand
GGTGTTTGATTGCTTTGCATTTGAACGGGTTAGATGTTTTTGCGACTCCCATATCCCCGTCCATCTGCATCAAAGAGGCATGCCGGAAAAGTGGGCATCTAATAGCCTTATAATAATAAGGAGAAACATTCCGTTCCCCTTAACAGATGTTAATAGCGGATATTTTCCTTTTTGAATTGCTTGCAGTTTCGGAAATAATGACTACCTTTGCACCGCATTAAGAGAAATGCACGGCACACACAGTGTTAACAAGCGGTAATAGCTCAGTTGGTAGAGCACGACCTTGCCAAGGTCGGGGTCGCGAGTTCGAGTCTCGTTTACCGCTCTTTCTTTGAAATATTGAAAAGGAACAAGTGTCTGCTTATAAGGTGCAGCCATTTTATAAGCGCCCAGGTGGCGGAATGGTAGACGCGCACGTTTCAGGTGCGTGTGTTTAACGACGTGCAGGTTCGAGTCCTGTTCTGGGCACACTAAAGTTCATTTTTCAGATGTGATTGGATAAGTCGGAGAGGTGGCGGAATGGTAGACGCGCTACTTTGAGGGGGTAGTGACAATTGTGTCGTGGGAGTTCGAGTCTCCTCCTCTTCACTTTCCATAGTGTGACAGGCGGTAATAGCTCAGTTGGTAGAGCACGACCTTGCCAAGGTCGGGGTCGCGAGTTCGAGTCTCGTTTACCGCTCTTTTTTTTGTTTAGTTTTTAAAGAGAAGCATAGTTTTTCCACAATGAATTTATATGTAAGGTATTTTGACCGCGAGGCTTTGTTAGGAAGCGTAGATGATGTTTTGGCTTTTCTTAGTTCAATCCCCGATATTCAGATTACCCCCGAACTGGAGGCAGATATCCGCGAATATGCTAACGGCGATGCTTATTATCCCAAGCGTTACAAGATACGTCCACGCGTCTATTTCATCATGATTAAGACCGATGCAAAGACGATGATGGATTTTAAGATGAAAAAGGCGCTGAGGTCGGGTGGTGACAACGCCCGCCATGACAATCCTGTCATCCTTCATCTCAATGAAGAGCGTGCAGGATGGTATGAGGGAGCGCTGACTTTCAAGCGGGTGGTGCTGATTCCCTCGACCGGAAAGCACGAATACCGCGACACTCACTTTGTTGCGCGCTGCAAAGCCCTGTCGGGTGCTGATTGTTATAACCGCATTGTAGACTACCTTCGTCAGCATGTGGACAACCGAAGTCAGTTCCCATCGGCCAAAGGAAAGAATTTCCAGTTTTCTTTTTTAGGAATGTGGAAATAAAGTTATGAATAAGGCGATGTTGATAGGCAACGTTGGCAAGGAGCCAGACGTTCGCTATTATGACCAAGACCAAGCCGTGGCTCAAATTGCTTTGGCCACTACAGAACGCGGTTATACGTTGCCCAATGGTACAAAAGTGCCTGACCGGACCGATTGGCACAACGTGATTTTCTACCGTGGGTTGGCAAAAATAGTGGAAAAATACGTTCACAAAGGCGACAAACTTTATGTGGAGGGTCGTATCCGCTATCGCAGTTACGATGACAAACGCGGTGTGCGCCGCTTTGTGACAGAAATCTATGCCGACAATATGGAGCTACTCACTCCGCGCAGCGCACACGAAAGTTCTGCCCAGGGAGATGCAAAGAATACGGAAGAGCAGCGGCTTGAGGATAATAATAAACTTCCATTCTGATGCTTTTTCTTCAGGTGCTTTACTCATCCAGCCTTGTTGATATCAATGTCGTCCCCTTCGGGGGCTGGCTGGCTGCGGTATTAGCTCTCTTTTTATTGTCGCTTTCAGCTTTTGCGAGCGGGTCGGAGATTGCGTTTTTCAGTCTTTCGCCCAATGATGTCAATGCCCTTGACCCAGAAAAAAACAGCAAGGACAGAAGCATAACCATGCTCCGTAGGGACAGTGAGCGCACGTTGGCGACCATTCTTATCGCCAACAACTTTGTGAACGTGATGATTATCATGCTCTTGAACTACTTCTTTGGCAAACTGGTCACGTTCAAGGCTGCATGGTTGGAGATGCTGTGTATCACCGTTCTCCTCACGTTTCTTCTCCTTCTATTTGGCGAAATCATGCCCAAGGTCTTTAGTAGGCAGGCTCCTTTGCAGTTTTGTCGCTTTGCAGTCAATGGCATTCTTCTCCTGCGTAAAATCTTCTGGCCTTTGGAAACCATTCTTATCCGCAGTGGAGCTTTCGCGGAACGCGTTGTTCAAAACAAAGACAGCCGGCAGCTTTCAGTCGATGAGCTGGAGCAAGCTCTGGAGCTAACGGACAAGAATGACATCAAAAACGAGCAGAGTATGCTCCAGGGCATCATCCGGTTTGGTGATGAGACCGCCAAGGAAGTGATGACCTCACGGCAGGATATAGTCGACTTGAATATTGGCAGCAGTTACGACGAGGTGCTGAAATGTATCGTTGACAACAACTATTCACGCATCCCTGTTTATCAAGACAGTCAAGATAATATCCGTGGCATCCTGTACATCAAGGACCTGCTTCCCCATCTCACAAAGCCGAAGAGCTTCCGTTGGCAGAGTTTGATACGCCCTCCCTATTTCGTTCCCGAGACTAAGATGATTGATGACCTCTTGCGCGACTTCCAGGAAAATCACGTCCACATGGCCATCGTGGTGGATGAATACGGTGGAACGAGCGGACTGGTAACATTGGAGGACATTCTGGAGGAGATCGTTGGTGAGATCAACGATGAATATGATGAGGACGAGCATCAGTATGTGAAGCTCAATTACAATACCTATAGTTTTGAGGGAAAGACTTTACTGAGTGATTTCTGCAAGATACTGGGTGTTGACGACGACGAGTTTGAGGACGTTGCAGGCGAAGTCGATTCCTTGGCGGGCTTGCTTCTGGAGCTGAAGGGAGACTTCCCGAGCTTACATGAGCACTTGGAGTATAAGAATTACGCCTTCGATGTGTTGGGTATTGATGGGCGACGCATCAGCCGCGTGAAGGTGACGGTACTACCGAAGCATGATAAAAAAGATACGGTGGCTGAACAATGACTTGTTGCTGGGGCTGGGTATCCTCCCCACCGATACGCCCAGAGGGGAAAAACGCCAACTCGAACGTGTTGCTGCTCATCAATTACTGACCGTAATGGTGGGCAAGCCATCGGCTGAAATACTGCACAATGCCGACGGTGCGCCTTTCATCGATGGCTGGCATATCAGCATATCTCATACACGCGGCTTCATCGCTATTCTCCTGTCGATACGCTGTAAGGTGGGGGTGGACATAGAATACCACAGCAACCGTGTGCAGCGTGTGGTCTCCCGTTTCCTCCGTAAGGATGAGCCAGCTGTCAATGTGGAGGAAATGTTGCTCTGCTGGTGTGCCAAAGAGGCTGTTTATAAGCTCCGCTCCTCACTTCACCTCACCCATGAGCAGCTGCGGGTACGTCTTGATGAAGGCTCGGTCGATGACCTTATGACAGGTGATACCGTCCCGTTTGGGCGGGAAGTTACTCCGGAATATGTATTAGTATGGTCGTGGGAGGATGACGATAAAACCTTGGACGAGAAATAATATCCCTGGCGGAGCCTATTTCTATGGAATGGGCAATGTTATGGTAGTACAATAGACGTTTTGTCAAGCAAGTAGATTTTTACCAAATCTTTGTCTCCACCCAGCAGTAGGCTGCACCGGTTCACCTTTCCTGTGTCGTGGAAACCGCATTTCTTCAGCACGTGCCCAGAGGCTGGGTTGCCCACAAAATGGTCGGCCCAGATATTCTCAAAGTGCTTCACACGGAGGCAATAGTCGAGCATTAGGCGCAACGCCTCGGTGCAAATGCCTTGATTCCAATGACTTTTCCCAATCCAGTAACCCACTTCACAATCGTTTTTCCCAATCGCAATGTTGCTCTTTTCGTATGTATAATAGCCGATGCACCCTATCGGCTCGTTGCTTTCACGCAATACGATGGCCCATGTTGTGTCGTTATGAAAATGAGTGCGAATCACCTCCCGGCTTTCTTTTACCGACCGATGGGCAGGCCAACCTGCACAAGGTCCCACGTCTGGGTCGGACGCATACTTGTAAAGCGCCTCAGCATCCGCTTCTGTCCATCGCCGTAGCATTATCCTGTCCGTTTGCATATAGTAGTTTTTTGTTGCAAGATTTGCTCAACATCGTCCACTTCAAAGCGCCATAAAAATACATTCTAAGGACGAGAACACGTCTGTAATGGCTATTCGTTTCGCCCAATTGGCAACTTTTGGAACAAAAAATCGTTGCTTTTGCGATGATATAGCACCCCCGTCTGACGTTAGGATATACTACTTTGCATGTACATCCGCATTTGTTTTGTCATTCTTTCGACAATGTCGCAGGGGGATGGCATAGAATTTTTCTCTAAATTCTTTTGGAAAATGTTGGGGGTGTCACCAATGCTTGTTCATTCTCCCGCACTTTCACTCAGTGGTTAGAACTGCCACCAATGCTTTTTCTTCGCAGGTTCATTGTCCCATGGCGATGGAGCAACCGAGGTAAAGTCCTTCCAAGTCTTATTGTTGTGAATCATTTCGTAGATGCGTCCCCAGTCAGGCAGTCCACCGATGTTGCGGTCATCAATAAATACATCCGCCTTTATCTTTCGGGAGTAGTTACGGTTCTGTTCAGGAGTGTCGGTCTTAGGGTAGTCCATATTTACTGCATAGAAGTCTATGCCCCGCTCATGACACCAGTCAATAGCCTCTTGCAGCAGGTCTCCTTCGCGCACACTCCACAGGATGAGCTGATGCCCTTCCTTGATCAATGTGCGCAAAGTCTCGGTGGCAAAAGGTATTTCTGGACCTATCTTTGGGTAACGGTGTTCTACGATTGTACCATCAAAATCAACAGCTATTATCATTTTTTCTACTAATCTAAATCTTTACAGAGTGAGAATATTCTTTGTGGAGCTTCAATAATGTTTGCATTGATGTTGAAATGGGTGCAAAATCCTTGATGCTTCCAACTGTCTTTTATCCACCTATGCCCTAAGTCAATTCTACTGCTTGCCGAATCGTACAACCGAAACGGCTTTTGTACATCAACCCCATGTGGGTTGGGATGGCCTTTATCAAGGCAAAGGACTTGACTTTATTCCCCAGCCAGCTGAAGGAGATACTTTCCGTAGCCGTTCTTTGCCATTGGCTTGGCCTCGGCAATCAGTTGGTCACGTGTGATCCATCCCTTTTGGTAGGCAATCTCTTCGAGACAAGCCACCTTCAAGCCCTGCCGCTTCTCAATACATTCAATGAATGTACTTGCTTCCGAAAGGCTGTCGTGTGTGCCCGTGTCGAGCCATGCGAAGCCACGTTGCAAGGTTTGCACCTTCAGTTGATGACGGTATAGATATTCCTGATTGACGGAAGTGATTTCCAGTTCCCCACGTTTGCTTGGCTTGATGCGCTTGGCTATCTCCACCACACTGTTGGGGTAGAAGTAGAGTCCCACAACGGCGTAGTTGCTCTTCGGGTGCTCAGGCTTTTCTTCTATGCTAAGGCAGTTGCCAACATTGTCAAATTCGGCTACGCCGTAGCGCTCGGGGTCGTTGACGTAATAGCCGAAAACGGTGGCCTTGTTCTCTATCTCCGCATTCCTTACGCTTTCCCGCAGGAGTCCCGAAAATCCCGCTCCATAGAATATGTTGTCGCCCAAGACCAGGCAGACACTATCTGTGCCGATAAACTGTTCGCCGATGATGAAAGCCTGTGCCAATCCATCGGGACTTGGCTGCTCGGCATAACTGAATCTTACGCCCAACTGGCTTCCATCGCCAAGAAGCCGATGAAAGCCGGGAAGATCGTAAGGCGTGGAAATAATGAGAATGTCGCGGATTCCTGCAAGCATTAAAGCCGATATGGGATAGTAAATCATCGGTTTGTCAAATATAGGGATAAGCTGCTTGCTGATGCCCTTGGTGATAGGGTAAAGGCGAGTTCCTGAGCCGCCAGCTAAAACGATTCCTTTCATGATGATGTTCTCTTGTTAGTCCTTGTAGGTCCATTCTGCCGCAGTGTCACACTCGCGTGGAAGAGGCAGGTGGGCTACTTCTTAGGATGATATGCGCCGCAAAGTTAAGCATTATTTTCAATAATATTGGCCACTAGCAGGACAAAAGGACGCATAAGTGTCATTTTTCTTGTTTTATTTCACTAACTTTGCAAACGGATAGGCGAAACAGGCCCGTCCCATATCGAAAATAAGTAACAAAGAACAATGAGTTTCATATCACGATTATTCCATAAGGAAGAGCCCAAGGCGGGTGGCATGGAGGACTATATGACGCTTGTGCGCGTCTATTTCCAGTCAGTCATAGCCGCTCAGGTGGGTATTACCAATTTGGCCATGCTGCCTGACTTGCGCGCCTTCAAGTCCACATTCCATGTGGCGACGCTCAACAATAAACTTGGGTTGGGCGAGAAGGCTTACTGCAAGAAGATGATGCAGAGTATCTACAAGACATCCGATGACTTTTTTGATGAAGTGGACAAGAGCATTCGCAAGAACTGCCGAAAGATGCAGGACGTACAGATGTTTATGTATCAGTTCCAAGGTTTCACCCAGGAACTGATGATGCTGGTCAGCAATCTGATGAAGTTCAAACTTCGTGTGCCCAGCATTTTCCGTAAGACATTATATACAATGACTGCCGCAACGGTCAATGACATCTTCGACAAAAACGATTTCAGCGACCCCTCGGTGGTCAAGTCGGTTTTGGCTGTGCGCAAGTATGATGCCCGGCTGGGCTTCAGCCGCAAATGGATCAGCGACTTTATCTTCCAGGTAGTCATGCTTGCGAAGAAGGAAGGTAAGCCCAAGGATAAGGCTGAGGAGAAGTAAATAATTCAAAGTAGAAACTACTTTTCGGTTAATTATAAAAAGTAATAAACGATAGAAAATATTTTTTAGATAAAAAGGTTGTTGTATATTTGTAGCCAATGTAGTCGAAAATGGATGCCAACGAACAGATTCTGAACACTTTCTCCACTCGTGTGAGGCAGATGATTCTCCGCTATCGCAGCGTGTGCGAGGAGAATGCCTCGCTCAAGGCGGCAGTGGCAGAACGTGAGGAAAGGATCGCAGTGTTGGAAAGTCAACTCGCTAAGGCACAGCATGACTACAATGCCTTGATGACGGCACGTATGATCGAGATAGCTGACAGCGACATGGAGATGGCGCAGAAGCGTATAGCACGCCTCATCAGGGAGGTTAACAAATGTATCACCCTGCTGAGTGAGAAATAATCAGGAAAAAATGGACGACAAACTGCGTATCAGATTGCATTTGTACGAAACCGACTTGTCGGTCAATGTTCCTCGGGAGGAGGAGCAATACTATCGTGCGGCTGCCAAGCAGGTGACGGAAACGGTCAATACATACGCCAAAATTTATCAAGGAAAGAAATCCCATAGCGACATAATGTATATGGCAATGCTCGACCTTGCGCTGCGAGCCAATAAGTTGGCGGCCAACAAAGATACGCAACCATTTACCGAATTGATGACAAAGCTCACGCAGGAGATAGAAGAGGCAATGGCGGATAAAGTGTGAATACGGTATCGTCAGCTCATAGAAGGAAGACGACCCGTGTGCTACCATGCGCTGACTCATAGTATGAATGAATAATACAAAAAGCTAATATGATAGAATTTATAGTAATTGCCCTCGTGGCTTTGGCCATTGGAGGAGGCATGGGATATGCTGTTTTCAGATATGTTCTCAAGGGACAATATCAAGAGATGATGGATAAGGCTGGAAAGGATGCCGAGGTATTGAAGGAGAAAAAGCTCCTTGAGGTAAAGGAGAAGTTCCTCAATAAAAAGAGCGAGCTGGAAAAGGAAGTCCAGCAGCGCACCCAACGCATACAGCAAAGTGAGAACAGACTGAAGCAGAGAGAGTTGAATCTCAACCAGCGGCAGGAGGAAATTAGTCGCCGCCGTCAAGATGTGGAGCAACAGCAGCAGCGTGTGGACAACGAAAAGAAGTTGCTCCAGACGCGTCATCAGGAGCTTGACAAGATGCAAGAGCAGGAGCGAGCAAAGCTCGAGGAACTGTCAGGGCTCAGTGCTGAGGAGGCGAAAAATCGTCTTGTCGAGAGCATGAAGGACAAGGCGCGCCTCGATGCCGCCAGCTATGTCAATGAGATCGTGGACGAAGCGAAGCTCAATGCCAACCAACAGGCTAAGAAAATCGTCATTCAGACCATCCAGCGCGTGGCTACCGAGACGGCCATTGAAAACTCCGTGAGCGTGTTCCACATAGATAATGACGAGGTCAAGGGACGCATCATCGGCCGTGAAGGGCGCAACATTCGTGCCTTGGAGGCTGCCTGTGGCGTAGAGATTGTTGTCGACGACACGCCAGAGGCCATCGTCATCTCGGCATTCGACCCCATTCGACGCGAGATTTGCCGTCTGGCTCTGCACCAGCTCGTTGCCGACGGGCGCATCCACCCTGCCCGCATCGAGGAAGTGGTGGCCAAGGTCAAGAAGCAGCTCGACTCCGAGATCATCGAGACGGGTAAGCGCACGGCCATTGACCTCGGTATCCATGGGCTGCACCCGGAGTTGGTGCGCATCGTCGGCAAGATGAAATATCGCTCTTCTTACGGACAGAATCTGCTACAGCATGCCCGCGAGACGGCCAACCTATGTGCGGTCATGGCCTCCGAGTTGGGCTTAAATCCGAAAAAAGCTAAGCGTGCCGGCTTGCTTCATGATATTGGAAAGGTGCCCGATGAGGAGACAGACCTTCCCCATGCCCTCTATGGTGCCAAGCTGGCTGAGAAATATAAGGAGAAGCCTGACATCGTCAATGCCATCGCTGCACACCATGATGAGGTGGAAATGACGAGCCTTTTGGCGCCCATTGTGCAAGTGTGCGATGCCATTTCAGGTGCACGTCCTGGCGCGCGTCGTGAAATTGTGGAGGCCTACATCAAGCGTCTGAACGATTTGGAGGCCACGGCGATGAGCTATCCCGGCGTTGTCAAGACTTATGCCATTCAGGCTGGTCGTGAACTTCGAGTGATTGTCGGAGCCGACAAGATGACCGATGAAGAGGCAGAGAAGCTTTCCAGTGAGATTGCCACGAAGATTCAGAATGAGATGACCTATCCCGGACAGGTCAAGATTACGGTTATTCGCGAAGTGCGCAGCGTGGCTTACGCCAAATAACCAGCTCAGATGACGAGTTGTCCGTCTGTTCTTGTCGGACAATAGCATGCCAACAGAGAAGCGGATTCATTTCCCCGTTTCTCTGTTTTTGTTTTCTCTTTGGGATATTGTTAGATGATGCAATCTCTTATAGAATCCAGAAGGGAGAATGTTGCCCCCCAATTATCTGCTTCCCCGACTTTCCTGTGAATTGCCTTTTGGCGTAGTGTCTGCCACCTTTCTCTGTTATTATCAAGGTAGCCAATTCATACTCCAACCGCTCTCAATTTTCCATCGGTTGCAATATGGCCTGAAAAGCATCGCAAAACGGCCTATATTGCAGTGCAATAGAGGCCGTTTTGCGATGTCATTCAGCCTATATTACACAACGAAAGAAGCCTTTTTGTCAACGGGAATAGTAAGCGTAAACAATCTGGTGTTATTTATACAGGTTTAAGCAAAATCTAATCTTTGAATGCTTAAAAAATTTATTAGAGATTATGATAAAAGGATAAAGATAAAATAAATGCCATGATATTTGGTCATAAGATAGAATTTGTGTATTTTTGCAGCAACAAAGTTTTAGTTTGGTCAACTCGAAAATAGCCCCACTGACTTACTATATTAAAATAATAGTTAAAACTATACTTTGTATGATTTAATTAACAATATTGTTTCACATTTTAAAACAACAATGTATGAGGAAAACATTACTTTTGGTTATTATGTCTGTTTTTGGTATTTTCTTTCCCAAAGACATCTTCGCAACCCAAAGGGAATCGCATGTTGCGAAAACAACGAGTTCGACGCCTTCATTCTATGCTGTGACCGCCACGCCTACTGTGGGAATCAGTAAGTTTGTGGCAAGTGGAGACCCGTTAACACTCAGTGAGGTGTTCTCAGACAACGACTACGGCTATATCACTGAAAGAATATATGGCGTGTATGGTGATGGAAAACTCTTCTTCTATCAACCTCGTATCAATAACAACTCGGAGTTATGGAAATTACGTTTTGTTACTTATAAGTTAGACGGCGACAAATGGTCCTATGAAAAAAATGTTGAACTTACGCCGAGTTACAACAATTATCCTCACTTCATGAGCTACGATCCACAGACTAAAACTCTTTATGGATTCCGTAACGGGTTGAGTGGCTGCGAGGAATATGTAATTGATCAGACCACGGGTGGTATGTCGCTTGTAAAAACTTTGGGTACATACTTTAACATGATTGTAACCGATACTTACGGACAGTCTTATGCTACTGACTGGGATGGTAATTTCTATACCATCGATTTGTCAACTGGCGAGTACAAACTCGTAGGTAGTACGGGTATCTCAAGTGACGACGCTTTAGTAGGTATTGTTGATCCCACAACCAACAGAATTTATCAAAATCTCTCCAAATACGGGAGTTATACGCTGTACGAAATAGACAAGGCTACGGGGGCTGCAACAAAAGTAGGTGCATATCCAAGCGGTACTAATGTGAGGGGGCTTGTCCCAATAGTTTCCTCCCAACAAGGTGGGGGGACAGAACCAGCTTCTTTCAAATTGTATGGTATGCAGTACGAACCTATACAAGGCATAGTGTCATTTGATCCTAAAGCACCAGCATCAGCTCAAATAGAATTTGAGGACGGACAGACTGGTGTTCAGTATTTCCGCTCTGGGTCAGTATCCGCTTTCGATGGAAATAGCGTATATGTTTATACTCCGAAGACCAATTCGAATGGCGAACTCACCTCATTAAAGTTTTCAGTGTACAAACTGGATGGTTCAACATGGAAGATGGATAAGGAAATCTCCTTGGAACCACAATATACCAATTATCCTAACCGTATGGCATATGATCCAGTAACGGGTAATATTTACGGCTTTCGCAATGGTATGCCGACCAATTTCTATACCATAGACAAGGAGACTGGAGCCATGTCTTGTGTAGGAAGTATCAACAATGGATTTTTTGCATCTCTGGCTATTGACCGAAACGGAGATTTCTTTGCATTCGACTACGACTGCAGGCTGAATAAATTGGATCTTTCGTCGGGTACTTTCTCTCCTGTAGGCTCCTTGGGACAGTCTTTTGGTGATATGCAGCCTACATATATTGATGCTTCCACCAATACTATGTATTGGGTTTCTACTACTACAAAGCAATCACAACTATATACAGTCGATCTCTCCACAGGCTCGGCTACAGAAGTAGGGGAGATGCCTGAAAATGCAAAATATTTCGGCCTGTTTGGTGTTGGGAGTGCCGGTAGTTCTGATAAGCAAGTCCCTGATGTATGTCAAGAACTCACAGCAACATACGCTGTGCCAGGTTCACTGAAAGTTACATTAACAGCTACCGCACCAGTGCTTGCGTTTGACAAGCAGACGGAGCTTAAGGGCAAGGTTGCGTTGAAGTTCTATGCTGACGATCAGTCAGAGCCTTTTAAGACAGTAGAAAATATTACAGCGGGCGATAAGGCCTCTGTCGAATATACGTTTGCCGAGGCGGGGAAGCATAAAGTAAAGGTTGTTGCGTCTAATGAAAATGGTGATGGCCCTTCAAAGACCATCTCAACATTTGCGGGTTTTGATCAACCAAAAGCTCCCACCAACATTGTTCTTGCTATCGACAGCAACGGAATATACTCTCTCTCTTGGGATGCCCCAACAGTTGGCGTGAACGGCGGGGCTATTGATGTCTCAAATATCAAATACATTATAACGCAATACCCAGTTTCCAAGTTGGTGGGAGAAAGTGCCACAACATCATTTTCTGGTACAATTAACACAACCTCGTTCGCCGATTACTATTTTGGAGTAAAAGCAATAAGCAACGAGCAAGTTGGTGAGGAAGGTCTGTCCAACCACGTAACTTTCGGTGACTATGCAGAGGTACCTTATTATGATGACTTTAGCGATGTATCTACGCATGGAACGTATACGGTACTTAATGTGAACAATGATGCCACATGGCAAATTATAAAGGCCACAACCGGTAGCTATGCTGCAATATACGATGGAAGTCAGTGTGCAGACGTTGCTGATGACTATCTCGTCCTTCCGCCTATGGATATTCGTAAAGGCGTGACTTACACCGTGTCATTCAGCGTGGCGAGTGCATTTAATCAGGACTACGGCAACAATATCGACTTAGTTCTCCTAAAAAGCACCTCCAAAGTAGATGATGGCAAGGTGAAGATTGGTTCATTCGAAAATATTCCCGACTACACTAAGGCTGTCTCTCAGAAGGCATTCGATTATACAGCAACCGAAGATGGTAAGGCGTACTTCGCATTTTATTGCCGCAGTGCAGCCAATCGAAAAGTGACGCTTTATGACATTCAAATTATTGGCAGTGGCTTTGCCAATGCTCCGCAAGAGGTAACTGGTCTGAAGGCTGTTCCAGCAGAACGTGGCGAACACAAGGTAACCGTATCGTTTGATGCTCCTACTGCCGATATACAAGGCAATTCTTTTACAAAGGTTAACCATATAAAAGTTTACCGTGACTCTGAAAAGGCTGCCATAAAGACATTTTCGAATGTTGCTTCCGGAGAGCATTGTACTTTTATTGACACCACAGTCACCGCCGGCAACCACACTTACAGCGTAATTGCAGTGACGAAAGACGGATCAAGTACTACCGCCATGACTAAGGTCTTTGTTGGACAGGGAATCCCAGCAGCTCCGACAGATTTTCGTGTTGCAGAGGATGATACAGACTTCATACTCTCTTGGGCTGCTCCTACGACTTCTACGGATGGCAACTATATAGATTTTGACAAACTGACTTATGCCGTATATTATCAGTACGGTTTGATGGAGACTCCATCGTTGCTCAACGGAGAGGTATCAGGAACCGAACTAAGAGTGCCGAAGGATATGTTCGATGATTACGCAAGTGCTCACCAGATTCTCATCTCGTTCATGATTATGGCGCAAACAGAAAATGGATTCAGTGACGTACAGGCCACCGACATCATATACGGCCCTGATTACCAGCTGCCTTTCCAGGAATCGTTTGCTGACGGATATGCCGTGACTGAGCCTTGGGGAATCCTAAACGTTTCGCCAGAATATGTAAACTGTTGGTTTATGATTGCCGATAATAACTCAAGCAAGCCAATGGCAGTAAACTCTGTAGACAAGGACAATGGGATGGCTATGTTCTACCAGCAGAGCGTTGATGGTTATGAAGCTCGTTTGCTTACACCACGTATCTCAACTGGTGAGAGCAAAAATCCGGTTCTCTCATTTTACGTATATCATTACGGTACCTCAGATGCGGCCAATACATTACAAATTGAGTTGCAGTATGGAAGTGATGAATTTGAGGCTATTGGTGAACCTATCAGTATTTACGGTGAAGATGGTTGGAAGGAACACAGGGTCAGCCTTTCTGCTGCACAGAGCGATCAGTTCAGAGTCGTGATTCGTGGTAAGGCAAACAAGTCTCAGCCAATCTTCATCGACAACATCGAGGTGTTGGACGATGAGAGTACTTCTATACAAAACATTCTTGCTAATCCTTTATGTATGACATCTACGAATGGAGGCTTGACCTTTGTACAGGGTACGGTATACGAGATATACACGCTTGCTGGAGCCAAGGTGTCAAGTGGTATAGCCGATGGCAAAAAAATAAGACTCACTTCAGGTATGTATATTGTAAAAGCAGAAGGAAAAACATATAAGATCGTCATAAATTAATTTCTTTGAATTACAATAGTACTATAGTGCTCGTTAAAGTTTAGCATGACATCTTATGAGAGCGTGTCATAATTATTAGATAGACTCTCGATATAAAGAAAACTCGCAACTTATGTAAAATGTAATAAGTTGCGAGTTTCTTATGCTAAAGATATTCAGCTCCAGTTATATGAAAACATAAAGTGCATGGAGTGTTTGCTCAAAATTAAACAGTAACTTTAATCCCCATTTGGACAATTATTTCAAAACTAAAAATTAAAGTTGAACCCTATCGAGGCATATTCCTTGAATTGCAAATAGCCATGGTGGCTGTCTCGAGCCACCCCATCGTCGAAGCGAGGGTAAAGGAATACCTGTGCAGAGATGAAACGGTTGAAGCGTAGCACGAAAGTATTCTCCCATTCCAGCTCCGCCCGTTCGTAGGTCGTGTAGGCGTAAAGTCGAGTGCGCCAGCTGAAGTCCTCCATCAACTGCCACGTCAAGTCGATGGTAAACTCTGAACCGAAGTCATTGAGCACCCGCCTTCCGTCCTCAATGCCTAACCGACTGGACAGGGAACGGATGCGTGTGTACTTCATATTGTAAGCCAATGGGGCAAGATGGATGTTCCCTCTCAGTCGATGCTGCATCCAATCTACGCTGTAATCCATACCCAAAGACAAGTTTACATTGAGTGGAGCAAGAAAGTCGGAATACAAAGTGGGGTCGTTCGACTTGTAACTGTGTGTAAATTGTGTGTAAGCAAGCAGTTGAAGCGTGTAGTACCAGCGCTTCGATGCCTGCAATCCAATCTTGGAGGTCAGACGAAGCAAATCCTCCGTAGACTTGTATTGATGGAGCGAGTCGGAGCGTGAGCTTTGAAAACCAAAGCGCATCTCCAGCTTGTTTTCCCATTTAAGCTTCTGCTTATTGTTGTAATTTGCCTCCATAATCACGGAAGCTAACGCCGAAAAATTACTTTCGTCGCCTTTATACCAATTATTGGACACATAGCTTTGCATGAAACGCAAAGAATAGTCACCTGAATAATGCCAGAAATTGGGTTTGTGCAATACCAACTGCACGGGCACGACGTCTGGCTCCACGGGCTTAGAAGCCGAGTTGTTCTCCAAATCGGTCTCGGTATGGATGGGCGCGTCGATGATGTCAAGGTATGAGCGGTCGGAACGGAGGCGCGTAGAAGTGGTTGTCACAAGGTCTGGACGGCGTATGTAGATGTTCATTAGGGTGCTATCGACAATCGCCTGCTCCTTTTTCCCCTCACCACTGCCAATGGTAAAGGCGGCGAGTACTCTGTCATCATAAAATGTGAGGGGAAGAAATAGCTGAGCAGCAGAAAGAGAGGGCAGCTGGGAAGTGTGGGTCTCGTGTGCACGATAAGACGGGCCAAAAATAGAGTCGCGCAGTAGTGCGATAGAGTCCACTTGAGACAAATGTCTCGTTGTTCCCCCAACGGAAGCTTCTGGTGTGGTGGACAGTATGTTAAGGTGGCCGGATTGCGCCGTAATAGCTGCTGGCAGCAGATACAGACAAAGAGCCATCCAAAGGGATTTTATCATGCGTTTGCTCATTATTTTATAGCCGCAAAGGTACAAATAAAACCCGTAAGGGTTTGCCACTTTCGGTTATTTATTGTAAATTTGCACCTTGTTATAACATATACATTTTTCAAAAAAGTGGCTGAGACAAAATACATCTTTGTGACCGGCGGTGTAGTTTCATCGCTTGGCAAGGGGATTATCTCCTCATCTATCGGCAAGCTGCTCCAGGCAAGGGGCTATAACATCACCATCCAGAAGTTTGATCCCTACATCAACATTGATCCGGGGACGCTTAATCCCTATGAACATGGCGAATGCTATGTGACGGCTGACGGCATGGAAACCGACCTTGACCTGGGCCACTACGAACGGTTCACGGGTATACAGACCACCAAAGCCAACTCCATGACGACAGGGCGCATCTACAAGAGTGTCATAGACAAGGAGCGGCAGGGCGATTATCTGGGCAAGACCATACAGGTCGTGCCGCACATCACTGACGAAATTAAGCGCAACATCAAGCTGCTCGGGCAGAAATACCATTATGATTTTGTCATTACGGAAATCGGAGGAACGATTGGTGACATCGAGAGCGCACCTTTCATGGAGGCCATCCGTCAGATGAAATGGGAGCTGGGAGACCGTGCTATTTCCATTCACCTGACCTATGTGCCCTACCTGCGCGCGGCAGGTGAGCTGAAGACGAAGCCCACACAGCATAGCGTGAAGGAGTTGCAGAGCGTCGGCATTCAACCCGACGTGCTCGTACTTCGCACGGAGAAGCATCTTGACGAGGGCATCCGCAAAAAGGTGGCCAACTTTTGTAACGTGGATTTAGACTGCGTTGTGCAGAGTGAAGACCTGCCAAGCATCTATGAGGTGCCCGTGGCCATGCAGGATCAGGGACTCGACGTGGCTATTCTGCGCAAATGCCATGAGCCTATTGGCGAGCGTCCAACTCTCGGCCCATGGAAATCTTTCCTCGACCGCCTCGTCAAGGCTACCAAGAAGGTGAACATTGGATTGGTAGGCAAGTATGATTTGCAGGATGCTTATAAGAGCATTCGTGAGGGACTCCTCCAGGCGGGGACGTATAATGACAGAAAAACCATCATTACATTTATCAATTCCGAGAACATTACCGAGGAGAATGTGGCAGAGAAACTGAAGGGACAGGACGGCATTGTCATCTGCCCAGGATTCGGTCAGCGAGGCATTGAAGGGAAGATCATTGCTGCACACTACACCAGAACGCACGATATTCCCACTTTCGGAATCTGTTTGGGCATGCAGATGATGGTGGTGGAGTTTGCTCGCAACGTCCTCGGATATAGTGATGCCAATAGCCGTGAGATGGATGAGAAGACTCCACACAACGTCATCGACATCATGGAAGAGCAGAAGAACATCACCAACATGGGTGGAACGATGCGGCTGGGTGCCTATGAGTGCATCTTGAAGAAAGGCTCGCGTGCGTACAATATATATAAATCCACACACATCAAGGAGCGCCATCGTCACCGCTATGAGTTCAATAACTCCTACGAGAAAGAGTTTGAGCGTCATGGCATGAACTGTGTAGGTCGTAATCCGGAGAGCGACCTTGTCGAGATTGTGGAAATTCCAGGATTGAAATGGTACATTGGCACACAGTTTCACCCTGAGTATCAGAGTACAGTACTGAAGCCACATCCCCTCTTCCTCGATTTTGTCAGGGTGGCAAGTGAAAATCACAAAGAGTGAAGATCTTGTACTTCATAAAACGAAACAACTTAAAATAAACGAATGGACAAAAACACAATTACCGGCTTTGTGCTCATAGCCCTAATCCTTTTCGGCTTTGCCTGGTGGCAACAACCGTCCGAAGAAGAGTTGGCTGAGCAGCGGAAGGAGTTTGTCGCAGACTCTCTTCGCACGGTAAAAACCAAACAGCAGCAAGCCAAGAAGGAGGCATTGCAACAGCAACGGCTACAGGCGGCTCAGGCGGATACTTCAGCCCTCTTTCATAAGGCATCCACAGGCACGCCAAAGGAGATTGTTCTCCAGAATGATAAGCTCGCTCTGACGCTCTCTACCAAGGGTGGAACAGTGGCCAAGGCGGTCGTAAAGGGTTATGTGGGGCACAACTTGAAGGTGCAGGACGGATCGAAAGATACCAAAGATGTTACCCTTTTCGACGGCAATGACCAGCAGTTGAACTACCTGTTGGCGGGGAAGGATGTGAATATTGAGACAGAAGACCTCTATTTTACCCCAACGAATGTCACCGACTCTACCGTTACGATGACGGCAGAGGCTGCACCGGGGAAGACTTTGGCTCTAAATTATTCCTTGGGTAAGGATTACATGCTCCATGTTAGCCTCCGAGCACAAGGCATGAGTAACCTTTTTGCTCCCGATTACAACGAGGTGGGCATCGATTGGGAGGAGAAAGCGCGTCAGCAGGAGCGCGGATTCACTTTTGAAAATCGTTATGCCACGCTGACATACAAAAAGTCTGATGGCGGAACCGACCACCTGAGCGAGGCTTCAGAGAAAGAGGAAACCACCGAGGACGCCCTCGATTGGGTAGCCTTCAAGAACCAGTTCTTTTCGGCGGTGATGATTTCAAAGGACAATTTCCAAACAGGTGCAAAATTAAAGAGCACCCCACTTACGAAGGAGTCACACTATCTGAAGAACTATCAAGCGCGGTTGAAGACCACTTTCGACCCTACGGGGAAGAAGGCGACCGAGCTTGAGTTCTATTACGGGCCTAATGATTTCCGGCTCTTGCAGAAAGTGGAAAAGGAAAGCGCCTTCGGCAAGGACTTGGAGATGCAGCAACTTGTCTACCTTGGCTGGCCGTTGTTCCGCATTATCAACCGCTGGTTTACCATTTATGTGTTCGACTGGCTGAGCACTTTCTGCCCCATGGGTGTTGTGCTCATTCTGATTACGCTGCTTTTGAAGCTCATTACTTTCCCCATGGTGAAGAAGAGCTACATGAGTTCGGCAAAGATGCGTGTGCTAAAGCCGAAACTTGATGAGGCGACGAAACAGTATGACAAGCCAGAAGACCAGATGAAGAAGCAGCAGGCAATGATGCAGCTCTACTCTGAGTATGGAGTCAGTCCACTATCTGGCTGCCTTCCTATGCTGATTCAGCTTCCCATCTGGATTGCGATGTTCAACTTCGTGCCGAATGCGATTCAATTGCGTGGTCAGAGCTTCCTGTGGATGCAGGACTTGAGTACCTACGACCCTATCGTGGAGTGGGGAACAAACATCTGGCTTATCGGTGATCACCTGTCATTGACCTGCATTCTGTTCTGTGGTGCAAACATTCTCTACACTTGGTTCACCATGCAGCAACAGAAAGACCAAATGGTAGGCCAACAGGCGGAGCAGATGAAGGTTATGCAATGGATGATGTACCTCATGCCGTTGATGTTCTTCTTTATGTTCAATGATTATTCTTCAGGACTCAATTTCTACTATTTCATTTCACTGTTCTTCTCTGCCGCCATCATGTTTGCGCTGCGTAAGACGACCAATGAAAAGAAGTTGCTGGAGTATCTTGAGGCTCGTCGTGCAGAGAACCAGAAGAACCCAAAGAAGCAAAATGGTCTAATGGCACGTATGCAAGCCATGCAAGATTTGCAGAGAAAGCAACAAGAAGAATTGAGAAGGAAGAAAGAGGAGCTGAATAGAAGAAAAAAACAGTAGTTTCTCGAACTTCCGTTTAGAGGCTTGGGAATCATCCCAGCTCTCGAACGTAATTTTTTGAAAAACAGCAATGGCTACTCACGGGTTTTGAAATACCCGTGAGGCCTTTAATTTAACGACGATGAATAAAAACCTAACAATCGCCATGACCGCTGCAATGGTTTTGAGTAGTGGCGTGGCACAAGCACAAGACGTAAACATTGGGAAAAGTACCAATGTAATGCTCAAGGGCGATATCATGACCCCTGAGACTCTTTGGGCCATGGGACGCGTCGGTTCAGCGGCAGCATCTCCCAACGGAAAGCAGATTGTTTACCAAGTCGGCTATTACAGCGTAAAGGAGAACCGTGGCCATCAAGTTCTATATGTCGTGAATGCAGATGGTAGTAGCCCGCGACAGCTTACCGTTGATGCCAAAAGTGAGACCGATCCTGCATGGATTGAGGGCGGAAAACGCATCGCTTTTCTCCGTGATGGTCAAGTTTGGGCAATGGATCCAGATGGTACAGGGCGCACACAGCTCTCAAAAGATGACACCAGTATCGATGGATTTAAGTTTTCCCCCGATGGAAGTCATGTGCTGTTGATTAAGTCACTGCCCTACCATGGAACGATAAAGCAGAACCCCAGTGACCTCCCCAAGGCCACAGGGCGGCTCGTTACCGACATGAACTACCGCCATTGGGATCATTATGTGGAGACGATAGCCCACCCATTCGTTGCCAATGTCACTGCACATGGGATTGATAAGGGTGTGGACGTTCTCGAAGGTCAACCCTACGAAAGCCCATTGGCGCCATTTGGTGGAATAGAACAGTTCGACTGGAGTCCAGATTCTAAGACTATCGCCTACACCTCGCGCAAGAAAGAAGGTGTGGACTACGCCGTTTCCACTGATGCTGATATCTATCTCTTCAATATTGAGACCAAAACTGACCGCAATCTTTGCAAGCCAGAGGGCTATGTTGAGCCGAAAATCGATTACACCAAGTCGCTACGCAATCAGAAGGTCAATCATCAGGAGGGTGACTTGAATGTCGGTTACGATGTTAATCCGCGCTTTTCGCCCAACGGCAAGTACGTTGCATGGCTCAGCATGGAACGTGATGGCTATGAGAGCGACCGCAATCGTCTTTGTATCTATGAGCTGGCGACGGGTAAGAAGTTCTATGTAACGGAGAATTTCGACTCCAACGTGGATGATTATTGCTGGAACAACGATTCTAAGACCCTTTATTTCATTGGTTGCTGGCATGCCACTGTGAATGCCTATCAGACCAATTTGAAAGGCGAAGTAAAGAAGCTGACGGAAGGAAAGCATAACTATGTTGCGCTCCAGTTGCTGGGCAATACCGGCAAATTGCTCGGCACACGTCAGAGCATGACCGTCCCCAGTGACCTCTATGTCATCAGCCCCGCCAAGAAAGAGGGTCAGTCGGAGCAGCAACAAATAACATTTGAGAACAAAAACATCTATGACAAGATGGCCGTAGGCGACGTGACTGACCGCTGGGTGAAGACATCCGACGGGAAAGAGATGCAGGTTTGGATCATCACACCGCCTCATTTTGACCCGAACAACAAGTATCCCACGCTGCTCTACTGTGAGGGTGGCCCGCAAAGCCCTGTCTCCCAGTTCTGGAGTTATCGCTGGAACTTCCAGATTATGGCAGCCCACGGCTATGTGATTGTCGCCCCTAACCGCCGTGGACTGCCAGGTTACGGCAGCGAGTGGAACGAGGAAATCTCTGGCGACTGGACCGGTCAGTGCATGAAAGACTACCTCGCCGCTATCGATGATGCTGTCGCCAACCTGCCATTTGTGGACAAAGATCGCCTCGGAGCAGTTGGAGCTTCCTTCGGAGGATTCTCCGTCTATTACCTTGCCGGGCATCATGACAAGCGCTTCAAGTGCTTCATCTCGCACGATGGTGCGTTCAATCTCGAATCAATGTACACGGATACAGAGGAGGCCTGGTTCAGCAACTGGGAGTATGACGATGCCTATTGGAATCAAGACCGCACAGAAAATGCCCGTCGCACCTATGAAAACAGCCCGCATCTGTCCGTAGACAAGTGGGACACGCCTATCCTTTGCATCCATGGTGAGAAAGACTATCGCATCAATGCCAATCAGGGTATGGGCGCATTCAATGCGGCACGCCTTCGCGGTATACCTGCTGAGTTGCTCATTTTCCCTGATGAGAATCACTGGGTATTACAGCCTCAGAACGGAATTCTGTGGCAGCGCACCTTCTTTGAGTGGCTCGATAGGTGGTTGAAAAAATAATTGTTGACGTTAAATTCAAAATATATTACTATGGAAAATAAGACATTGCGCGATTCGGCTGCCATTCGTTGGACGGCCTTGTTGCTCTTGGCATTGGCCATGTTCTGCGCCTACATTTTCGTGGATATTCTTTCTCCGATTAAGGATCTCATGCAGTCTCAGCGTGGTTGGGACTCTGATGCTTTCGGAACGATGCAAGGCTCTGAGACATTCCTCAACGTATTCATATTCTTTCTCATCTTTGCAGGTATCATCCTGGACAAGATGGGTGTCCGCTTCACGGCCCTACTCTCCGGTGGCGTGATGCTTGTGGGTGCATGTATCAAGTGGTATGCCATCAGTGATGGTTTCATAGGCAGCGGATTGGAGACTTGGTTCACGAACAACCTCAACCACATTCCAGTATTTGAGCAGCTCGGCGTGTCGCCATTCTATGAGGGAATGCCTGCCTCTGCCAAACTTGCAGCCATAGGATTCATGATTTTTGGTTGTGGCACAGAGATGGCGGGCATCACCGTGTCCCGTGGTATTGTGAAGTGGTTCAAGGGTCGCGAGATGGCTTTGGCAATGGGGTCCGAGATGGCTTTGGCCCGTCTGGGTGTAGCCACCTGTATGATTTTCTCCCCGTTCTTCGCCAAGTTGGGTGGCAACATCAGCGTATCGCGCTCAGTTGCCTTTGGAGTCGTATTGCTTTGCATCGCCATGATCATGCTTGTCGTCTACTTCTTCATGGATAAGAAGCTCGATGAGCAGACTGGGGAAGCCGAGGAGAAAGACGATCCCTTCAAGATCAGTGACCTTGGACAGATTCTCACGTCAAGCGGATTCTGGTTGGTTTCCCTGCTCTGTGTGCTCTACTATTCCGCCATTTTCCCATTCCAGAAGTACGCCGTGAACATGTTGCAGTGTAACCTCACGTTCACTGAGGTGCCAGCCGACTCGTTTTGGGCCTCACAGAATGTAACCTATGTGCAGTATGTCATCATGCTGGTGGTTGCTGCCACCGCTTTTATGTTCAATTTCATGAAGCAGAAGGCACTCAAATATTCCATGTTGTCACTCTCTATCATTGCGCTGGTCACCTATTGCTACATGGGCTATATGCGTCAGTCGGCAGAATCCATCTTCGCTGTGTTTCCCTTGCTTGCCGTAGGCATCACGCCCGTGCTCGGCAGCTATGTGGACCACAAGGGCAAGGCGGCCTCTATGCTCGTTCTTGGTTCGTTGCTGCTCATTGCTTGTCACCTTACTTTCGCTTTCATCCTTCCTGAATTCAAGGGCAATCAGGTCGGCGGCGTCGTCATTGCCTATCTCACCATTCTCGTTCTCGGCGCTTCTTTCTCGCTCGTCCCTGCTTCCCTGTGGCCCAGCGTTCCGAAACTCGTCGATGCAAAGGTGATAGGTTCCGCCTATGCACTTATCTTCTGGATACAAAATATCGGCCTTTGGCTCTTCCCGCTTCTTATCGGAAAGGTGCTCAATGCAACCAATGAAGGTGTGACCGATGCCACTCAGCTCAACTATACCGCCCCGCTCGTCATGTTGGCCGGTCTCGGTGTGGCCGCACTTTGTATCGGGCTTATCCTGAAGGTGGTTGACAAGAAGAAGCATCTCGGTCTTGAAGAGCCTAATATTAAAGAATAGAATTTCAGTCGTATAGCTACATATCAAAACAAGGGATGGCTTTTGCAGTCATCCCTTTGTTTTATCTTTATCCCAAATCAGTCATTGGATTTAGTCGAAAAGATGGAAAACTTTTCCTTTTCCGGTCGATTTTGTTCTAATGACCTATTGGGTCTTATGGCTGCAAGCAACTCCATTAAGCCATTATCTTGGGTTGCCCAATGGCTTTAGTGCGCAAAAAACTGTAATCTTATGCCATGGTGTGCGTATGCCCCATGCCAAAACAAGCAACAAAGGCAACATGAGGAGAGCCGTTATTTCATGACTCCTTCATGTTGCCTTTATTATACTAAACTCTGTTCCCAATCATCAGGCCAAATTTCTGCCTTGAAGATTCACGTTGGTTTTGGCCGTTGCCGACTTTCAAGTGACAAGCCTCATCTTTCGTGTACGCTTTTGCGACATCGTCATGCTTCACCTTGTGTGATTCAACATGAACCGTTTATATAGCCTGTTCTAATGATGGGAAACAAATGTCGTATCCGTTTCAAACGGTTGTCTTACTTCAGCACTTCTACCGAGCGCTTTACAAACTCGTTGAGGGCAGCGCCCTTCAGCATTCCATTCTGGAGCAGGGCAAGGTCAACCAACTGGTGAATCAATGTGTTGCCTTTGGCGTAGTCGGCGACTATCTGACGTTTCTTGTCCCGTTGTTCTTCCAGTGCTTTCTCCGTCTTGCTGACATTGTCCTTCTCCTCCTGCGAGATTTCCTCGGCTTTCTTGTCTTTCTGCGCCTGACGCAGGGCAGCCAAACGAGCCTGCTGGCCCTTTATCTCGCTCAGTACGGGCTTCAACGCCTCACCCGTAGCGGCAGTCTCATCCGCAAGAATTTTCTTTACCAGTGGATGATCGGCGTTAAGTACCAGCATATAGTTGTCAGGCATCTGGCCATAGAAGCTCATACCCTGCTGGAAGCGGCTCATGTCCTTCATGCGGCGCATCCATTCATTCTGGGTGATGACCGTGGGCTGTGCCTTCTCTCCGAGTGCTTGCACCTCCACGCCAAACTCTGTCTTGTCAATATGTGGCATCTGGGAGCGGAAAGCCTCTGCCAGATTGTCACGGTCTTCCTGTGACAGGGACAGCTTGTGGGCGTCCTCCTTGGGGATAAGCCGGTCAACAGTGTCAGAATCGACACGTACAAAATGGCTCTTTTCGAACTTCTGCTCCAGGAAGGAGAGGGTTGGCACATCCAGCTCACCGTCGCAAAGGAGAACGCTGTAGCCCTTCGACTTGGCAGCCTCGATGTACGTGTATTGGTCGTCTTTGTTCACAGCATAGAGGTAGACGAGGTTGCCATCTTTGTCAGTCTGGTTGTCCTTGATAAGTGTGCGATACTCATCAAACGTGAAATACTTACCCTCCGTATCCTTCATCAGGGCGAACTCCTTGGCACGATCGTAGAATTCATCGCGCTCTGAAACCATGCCATAGTTGATGAAGAGCTTCAGATCATCCCATTTCTTCTCATACTCCTTGCGGTTTTCTTTGAAGATGCTGCTCAGCCGGTCGGCCACCTTCTTGGTGATGTAGGTAGAAATCTTCTTCACGTTGGCATCGCTCTGGAGGTAGCTGCGGCTTACGTTCAGTGGGATGTCCGGCGAGTCAATGACACCATGCAGCAGCGTCAGGAAGTCGGGAACAATGCCCTCGACGTGGTCGGTGACAAATACCTGATTGCAATAGAGCTGAATCTTGTTGCGCTGCAACTCAATGTTAGACTTGATGCGCGGGAAGTAGAGGATACCCGTGAGCGTAAAGGGATAATCCACATTGAGATGAATCCAGAACAAAGGGTCGTCGTTCATCGGGAACAATGTGTGATAGAACTTCTTGTAGTCCTCATCTTTGAGCGATGAGGGCGACTTCGTCCACAACGGCTCCACGCTGTTGATGACGTTGTCCTTGTCGGTATCTACCTGCTTGCCGTCCTTCCACTCCGTCTTTTTGCCAAAGACAATCGGCACTGGCATGAACTTGCAGTACTTCGAGAGCAGTTGCTCAATGGTGGATTTCTGCAAATAATTTTTGCTGTCATCGTCGATATAGAGGATGATGTCGGAACCTCGGTCAGACTTTTCCACCTCATCGATGGTGTATTTTGGGCTTCCATCGCACGACCAGCGCACAGCCTGACTGCCCTCACGCCAGCTCTTGGTGACGATCTCCACCTTCTTGCTTACCATGAAAGCAGAATAGAAGCCCAAACCGAAGTGGCCAATAATGGCTTCCGCCTTGTCTTTGTACTTGTCAAGGAAGTCTGTCACGCCCGAGAAAGCAATTTGGTTAATATATTTGTCTATCTCTTCAGCCGTCATACCGATACCACGGTCGGAGATGGTGAGCGTGCCTGCCTTCTCATCGAGGGAGACACGCACGGAAAGGTCGCCTAACTCACCTTTGAAGTCGCCTGCGGCGGCAAGCGTCTTCATCTTTTGTGTCGCATCGACGGCATTGCTGACCATCTCGCGAAGGAATATCTCATGGTCTGAATAAAGAAATTGTTTGATGACAGGGAAGATGTTCTCTGTCGTTACTCCAATATTACCTTTCTTTTCCATAATATGATTTTTGTTTTGATAATTTTCTCATTACTGCTAAAGCAAATAGCGTGCCAAAAGCTACGCCAACCAGATGATACCGCAATCTGCTACCGATTCCCACCCTTTGTCTGCTCCCTCTCTTCCCAAACCGATAAACAGGACCTTGCAAAAGGGTATATTTCACAATCATTTTTAAATTAAAAACATGAAATTTTTAATTTAAAAATTAGAGAAAAATAATTTAAAAATCTGCGCCTTAAAATTTTGAAAGAAGCATGGTACGCAACCCGTTGGAAATCAATAAGGTAACAATGGCCTTCGCGGACATCCTGCGACAGCGTCTTATCGTGCCCACCTAAAAAAATGAATTGTATTGTACTTGCTGGACATTCATCGTTAAACCCAAATCGGTCATTAGATTTCGTCCCAGGTTGCTGTTTATTTCGTGCAG
>ERZ808274.326-NODE-326-length-26118-cov-10.569965_pt1 | contig 26118 bp, 14 predicted proteins | sample MGYA00521277_ERZ808274 | MGnify/ENA primary metagenome ERZ808274 (study PRJEB31516, sample SAMN03275597) | gut metagenome | biome: mammalia-associated habitat; material: feces | host: Papio cynocephalus | place: Kenya | collected 2012-07-28 ... | reverse complement strand
ATTTCGTTAGAAATCTTTAAGATTTTCGTCAAAGGCGGCTGCAATGTGGGTTAAAAGAAGAACATATTAAAGACATTCTTGAGCATAGCGAAAAACTAAAATGGTGGAACTCTCTAACATTACAAGAATATGCAGATTGTGGCAAGCATGACTATTGTGATTATTGCAACCTTTGTGCAGGATTAAATTTCTCTGAATGCGGAACTCCATTGAAGGCAGGAGAAAATAATTGCTATATGGCAAAAGTAAGATGTGAGTTAGCTCATAAGATGATGAACGGATACGATCCGTTGCAAGGGCAATCTGTCGCAAACAGATTAAAAGATTTTCCAACCTATAAAAAGGTCAAATTGAAGCACGAATATTCTTAAGGATATTAATATAAGTGGATAAGTGGAGTCTCCCCCCAAGTACTCCTGTAACCCCCTAAAAATCTGCAATATGAAGAAAGATTTGAGGATTAGTAAGGCATCAAGTGTCGTTACTATGTCCTATTGCCCGAAAGGCCTTCAGAACGAATGCGGTATTGCTTACAGAAGTTATTAATTTCTGTTGCGTGTAAAATTTGGAGGAGGATATAGAGTCAAACTATACGCCTCCTCCATTCTTTCAACTTTCTAAACGATGCTATATGGATAATTTTAGAGCTTCATCATATCCGTACATCATACTGCGTCACACCAAGAACAATGATGAAGTTTACCCCTATCTTCGTTCTTCAAATGGTGATAAGAATATGTGGTGCGTCAGTCCACACCACGGACGTAGCTATATCGTAGGGCGCAAAAACAATGGGAGGTATATCATCAGCAAAGGGAATGGGCTGAGTTATACCCAATATAATTTTCTCCATACTGGAGAATTTGGAGATGATACATTTGGACTCTTATTAAAGAAGGATGCCATAAGAGACTTTTCTGTAGGAATAGAAGTAGAAAAGCTGGGCATAAAGACCAATAAAATGGAGTATGTCCTACAGTTGGAACACCCCATTACGCTGACCAACGGACATACGCTAAAACCAATACTGCTGCAATACTCGGTGGAATGTCCTTATCGAATATGTGACGCATCCTTTTACGAATATTCACAAGACATAAAAGCAGAAGTGGCTAAATGGGATAAGTACAATGTTCATGGATTTGACAAGGCTTATTTGATAGCAGCAGATGTTTTGTTAGGCAATCTAAAAACTTTGCATACTAATAATATCCTCCACAATGCCATCAATATCCAAAATTACACATGGGCACTTGAATTGTTAGATTTTGAGTTAGCTTCTTCTCCATCTTATCCGTACGATAAAGAAGATGAAAACAGACATGTACAGGATTATTTTAATAGGGAAGTTGTATATACTTATGAAGTAATCAACTTTATAGCTCATTATCTGGGTGAGAAAATTGATGATAACGAACTTGGTCAACTCTTTGAAGAGCATGGTTTAAACTACAGTATCCATTCTATTACTGATTGATTATCAATATTCTATGCTCTAAATGGTAGAAAAGAGGCTGTATGAATTCTGTTTAGATACGAAAAGAGCGACATTTAATGTATATAGCTTTCATTTATATCTTTTCCCGAGTCTGAGCTACGTGGCAATCTGCGCGAAACAAACGGCAACCTTGGGCGGAATTTAACGGCTGGTTTCGGTTTAGGCTGGAAGTCGGTTGATGTGTTGTGATGTGCTGGATGGGTGTCCGTTTCCTTCATCCGACTTTCCCTTTTACTCCGTATCCGTAGGATTATTGTCATGATGAAGCAGCCTGTACCCTGATTTTGCTTGTATGTCTTGCCATAGGTGACACGGGAGATACGCTGCCTTGGAATTCTTCTTTCCCCCTTACCTCATTATTTTCCACTCGTGCCATGGCCCGGGATAGGCTTAATGGGCATAAGGGGCATGATAGGCCAAGGAGAGGGGGCTGCTCGGACATTGTCGTGGGGATGGGCTCAAGGGGCATGATAGGCCAAGGAGATGGGTACTCGGACATAGTCGTGGGGATGGGCATGAATCCAATTCGGTCATCAGGTCGAAATCTACTCCGCAAAGCCATCCTGAAATGTTTTAGCCTATGGGAAACTCATGGTAATCAGCAGACAGAAAAAATCCGCAATGCCCATCGTGGGTCACTGCGGAGGGGGAGAAGTAGCCGCCCCGGAGCTGGGCGGAGCGGTTATTTCGACAATATTGTGCGGCAGAACCCCTGCCCCGGAGCTGGCCTGAGCGGTCATGTCGACAATATGTGCGGCGGAACCCCTGCCCCGGAGCTGGCTGGAGCGGCCATGTCGACAATATCACGCGGCGGACCCCCTGGAGGATGCCGCCAGGAGAGGACGCCTACTTCACGAGCAATTTGACGGGTTTTTCGCCCTGCTGCTTGAGGATGTTGATGCCGCGGGCCGCTCCGGGGAGCCGTCTGCCCGACAGGTCGTAGCGCGCCGCCGCCCGCTTTCCGGCCGACTTCTTGTCCACTGCCGGAGCTGCGGCCACGCCGGAGGTGGCACCCTTGGCGGTGGTGTCGAAGATGTAGGACACATATCCCTCCGTGGCACCCGTCTCACCGTCGTCGGGAATGGTGTAGCCGTAGCCCACGATGTAGCGTCCGTCGGCAGAGATGGCGCAGGGCTTGTGGCCGAGCACGGTGTCGAACTCGGCAAACTCCGGCACTCCGGGGAATGCCTCCGAGAGCGTCTGGGGCGCGGCAGCCCCCGCCTTCCATATCGCGCTCACCTCCTGATCCATCCTGCCCGTCCATCCGGTCATCGTGCCATCGTTGGCGATGCCGGCCGAAGTGCACTCGCCCACCGACTCGTCATACCAGTATTCCTCCAGCTCATCGGTCTCGAGGTTGTACCTTCCCAGTCCATACACGGCCCCCCAGCCATCGTCGGTATACTTGGCGATGGTCAGCGCGAGCCACTTCCCGTCCTCGCTCATGGCCGTCGGGGTGAAGAGGGCGTAGTTGTTGCGGTCGGTCCCGATGTAGTCCGGGTTGCAGCAGAAGCGGTTGCGGCTGATGAAGTCCACCGAGTAGGTCTTTCCGTCGCGGTTGAGCCGCCACACCACGGCAGGATAGGAGGCGCCCGGGTCGATGACATATCCGGCGATGACGGACCTGTCTGCGGACACGAAGTCGGCCGAGCTGCCGAAGATCACCTCCGGGTCGTCGGGGTCGGTGGAGGTCCATCCCGCCCACTTCGAGGTGGGCTCTGGCAGGCTGACGGTGCTTTCGCCGTCGAAGTACACCGCGTTCCAGTACGTCCCACTGTCATCCATCTTGGCTCCGGCGATGAAGTTGCCGTCGGGAGTGATCGTCTTTGTCATGGCCGCCTCGACCAGTTCCGACGTCCCGTCGGCATAGTTGCAGATGCGTCCGTAGAACTCCGATCCGGGGCTGTATATCCCCACGGCCTTCCCTTCGTTGGATATGGCCCTGATGTCGACGACGTTCTCCGCGTTCGCCTCGCCAAACGACTTGGTCGTCTTCTCCTGTGCGTCGTACATGTAGTAGAGCTTGTCCATCAGGGTGTAGCCGCCCACATACCTGCCGTTGGGCGAAACGGCGAACATGATGGCCTGGTCGTTCTGCGGGGCCGGGATGGCGGTGTAGCCGTTGTCGGCCGTTGTCTGCGCAGTGAGGGCACACGATGCTGCCAGTAGTGCAGCAGAGAGGAATAGATTTTTCTCCATAGTCGTTTGGTTTTAATGTTAGTAACTTGTCTAAAGATAGTGCCAGCGAGCGCAATGAGAACTTGTTCTCAGATTGCTTTATGTGACTTATCTGTGGCAAAGATAGCACTTTTATTTGTAAAAACAAGCCTTTTGTTCTATTTTTTAATATTATTACTATCTGCCAAAACGCCAAGTCCACCGCTGTTCCGCCAGAAGTCCTTGAAAAATGGGGACATCGGAATGGCTTTTCCAAGTCCATATCAGGGCCACCACGTCATTGTGCGAAGTGGCCATGGAGCGCATTAATTTCAGCAGGTGCCTTAATTCTTTCCCTCCGCAGCGGCGGACAGGGCGCCAGGGCTGTCGGCCGCCGCTGTCTTCCGGCCAGGGCAGGCGTGAGTTTTCCGTCCGGCTCGTCCCCGGCAACGCGGAAAGTGTAGCCCCGTGGGCATAACCTGCTGGCCGATTGGGGATGGAGGCAAGGTGGCGCAACTACCAAAAAACTGAGCAATGGAGGGGGAATGGGCACCGAAAATGCCATTTTGTAGTTAAAACATCTTATATAATGTGAAATGGGGGGGGGTAATTTGTTAATGCTTAAAACAAATTATACCTTTGCCAAAATTTTAAAAAAGCACGTTTTCTGACTATACTTAGAAAAGCCCGATAGTCAAAAGAAATCTGCTAAAGAGAACAAAGTAATATTTATCAACTTTTTAAACCGAGACACTTGAGTGTATTAAAAATGAAGAGACCATTTAGAACATTAAAAGAAGCAATCAGCACAAGACTAACATTGCTACTTTCACTTGTTGCGCAAGCCATCTTTCTGACCGGCGGATGCCTACAAGCGCAGGCGCAGACTTCCAACTCGGGAGCCAGCATCGATGACCTTGAGCAGTTGGAGGGATGCAGCGAGAAGCAGGTAAGAGCCGCCGCCATCAGCGACAAGACCTTCCCTACCAGCGACAAGAACAAGATTTTCTTCCTCTACAATGTCAAGACCGGACTGTTGCTCAACGCAGGCGGCTATTGGGGAACGCACGTTTCCCTCCAGGAGTACGGCATGCCCCTGTGGATTCACACGGACAACCGAAACTGGATTCACCTGGGACACCAGTTCGACAAAGACGATGAGGAGCATGGAGAGGGCAGCTACGTAGAGTATGAGACCGCCGGAAACGACGTGGACAAAGGCGTGTTCATGGACAGAGGCTACCTGTATTCCGGAGGCAATTGGGGTAGCACCATCGTCAAGAGGGGCTGGAAGCTGGAGGCTGTCTCTGGCAAGACCAACACCTACAGGCTCTACACCTATCTCAACAACGCCTACTCGTCAACCACCACCGCCAACTTTGGCAACACCAAGTATTACCTCAACGCCGCCAAGGAGCAAGGCGACGTGGATAAGAGCTGCGAGGCGGTGAAGGCAGGGAGCAGCGAAATCGCCGGCGGCTCTGACGAGTGGAAGTTCATCTCCTACCAGCAGATCTATGATTTGCAGGACTCGAAGACCCAGAACATCACCAGCTCGCTCGACTTGAGCTTCCTCCTGCAGTGCCCAGGGTTCATGCGTGAGAGCGCCGCCCTGAGCCAATGGAAGATCAGCGGGTATAATGGCGCGGGCCAGATTCGCTTCGGAATGGAGAAATATTACAAAGAGGTCGGCAGCGACGGGACCATCAGCTCCTCCTATACCGACGACCTCTCGGGGAGCTACACCTTCAATGACCAGACTTTCACGGAGCATCAGAGTTACGAGCGCTATTGCGGCAAGTACCATTGCGGCGACGTCAAGGGCGCCGACGCGACCATCTACCAAGACATAAAGGTCAGCCATAGCGGCGCATACGTCGTGGAGTGCAAGGGATTCTCCACCACCACCAAGGCAAAGCTCTTCGCCGTGATGCTCAAGGCGGACGGCACGGTCGACAAGACGACCTATCGCGCCACCGTACTCGGCCAGACCGCCTACATGTCGGAAGCTGAGCAGGAAGCCCTTCATGTCAGGGAACAGAACATGGACTACGCCGCAAAGGAGTTCTACGGCAGCCACAAGTACTTCAACAGCGTGCTGGTGCAGGTGCCTGAGGGTGGCGGCACGATCCGCTTCGGCATCCACATCGCGGACGACGCAGACCAAGAGGCCTCTTCGTCAGCCTCCGGCGAGTGGACGGTATTCGACGACTTCCGCCTCCTCTACGCCAGCAAGACGACCGACGGCGACCTGGTGCTCGACGAGCTCAGAGACAATCTGAGCTACCTGGAGGATTGCTCCAACACCTACCAGAACGTGTCGCTCCACCTGAACAAGTCGTTCGACAAGGACAAGTGGAACGGTTTCATCCTGCCGGTCAACCTTACCAAGGACCAGCTGACCACTACTTTCGGCCCGAACGTGAAGTTGGCCAAGCTCGCCAAGCTGACCGAAAACGAGATCCAGTTCCAAAGCGTGGACATGGACGAGGCAAATGATGACGAGGTCGTGATGAACGCCTACGTGCCCTACATCATCTTCCCGACCAGGGACTTGACAACGGAAGTGAACCCCGCCTACACCGCCCTGCTCAGCAAGACGGGCAGCAGCACGGCTCAGGACGTACACGTCGCCATTGCCAAGAACCACATCGTCATTGCCAATGTCTCAATGGCTGTCAACAGCGACAACAAGAACGACCTCAGCGCCATGAACACCACCAACTGGACGACCAACAGCACCATCCTTGTGGATGGAACGGGCACTCCTTTCGTTGACGCCGACGGCAAGATGGCCGCCTACGGCACCTTCGCCCGCACCTTCGGCACAGCCACCCAGGGCGACGACGGCGTGTGGACGGTGACGGACAAGTCGCAAATCATCGCCGGCCGCAGCAACTTGGTAGGCTGCTACTTCTTCGATGGCGGCGAGATGTATTACTCCGACACACGCGCCAGAGGACTGAGAGGATTCAGCGTGTGGTTTGCCCCCGAGGCTGCGGCAGGAGCTTCCACCCAAGTCACCACTTTCCTCGACGGCATTTCGATGGGCGAAGCCACCGGCATCAACGCCGTAAGCTACGGCCCACAGGACGCCAAGATAGAGAAGTTCGCCCACGGCATCTACAGCCTGAACGGGCAACTCATCAGCCGGAGCCAGTCGTTGGACGAGCTTCCCAGCGGAATCTATATCGTCAACGGAAAGAAAGTCTGGAAGAAATAGTCTTGTGCAAGCGAGATGCATTCCACGACAAGACACATGAAAATGTAGGATTCATAAAATTAAGATAAACAAAATAATATCAACTGGACAAAAGAGCGATTGAAAGCTCAACATCAGCAAAAATGAAAAAGACATATATCAGACCAGACATCACGATGGTCAACGTAGAAACGAGCAGCCTTATGGAAGCTTCACCAGCCAAATGGACTGTGAAAACTGATGTAACGGACGAGACACAGACCCCGTCCGATTGGGGACTTATCAACAACGACAAGGGAGAGGGAGCGTATGACGATAAAGACGACCCCTGGAACTCTGATAATTGGTAAGCCAAGCACATAACTTCTTAGAGAGAAATCGTTAGCATCGGTTTCTTATTAAAGACTATTGGGCATAAAAAGCGGACGTACGCGGAGGGCAACCCCTCCCGTGCGTCCGCAACTTTTTATCATCTATTGCTGCCGTTTTTCCCCCAATCCGGCCATCAGACTTCCTCCTCTGTCTGCCGTTTTTTCCCAATCCGTCCATCAGATTTCGTTTCGTATGGCCGTTTCCTTCGTGCAGGCCGCCCCGTAAACATTGAAGCCACGGCGGGCTTTGACTGCTGCCTCGTGCCAGCGCAGACAGGCGGTGGCGACGATTCAGCCCCTATGACACGATGAAATGGGCTCTTTTGGCGTGCGATTCAGCCCCTATTACGCGCTAATTCAGCCCCTTTCGCAACGCCATTCAGCCCCTTTGACGCGGGGGTGGACAGTTGGCGGCACGGCGCTGCCCATGGTATAAGCATGCCCAATCACTGACATTGAACCCAAATCGGTCATTAGATTTCGTCCCAGGTTGCTGTTTGTTTCGTGCAGGTTGCAACGTAAGTGTTGAGGGCATAGCGGGCTATGGCGAGACACTTACGGCAGCAAGATGCACGAAAGAAACAGTGACCAGGGGCGAAAAGATGGAAAACGTCTCGTTTTTTTGTCGATTTCGGTCTAATGACCGATTGGGGTTGAAGTGATTGGGCATAGGGGAGGGGTGCTTATCGGACGGTAGTGGTCTTCACCCACTTGCCGCCTTTCTTCATGATGTATAGGCTATGGCCGGAGCTGCCGCGCCCATTGGCTTTCTCTATTCTCCTGCCATCCATGGTATATATTTCGGTCGGGGATGGATTGCCGCCTGCCACAATGCCTTGTATCGCTGCCGGGTCGGCGGTGGTGAACTGGATATAGTTTGCCGGCTCGCCGTCGGCAGTCTTCGAGTCTATTGCCGTCCAGTTGCCGTCCTCGTCCTTGCAGCACACCTGTCCGTAGTAGGCGTGCCCCGGCTCAGTGCCGTCTATCTTGCCGCTTATCGTGATGTTCTGCGTCCTTCCTTTTTTGATGCTCGCCGATTTGGCCATGTAGCCTACTTGCTCCTTCGTGTTGGGGTCGTAGACCACAAACCTCACCTCGTCGTTGAAGTCTTTCTCTGTACACTTTATGTATGCCCTGACCCTGACGTTGTCCGGGTCCACGCTGTTGTAGTTGTTGTCAGGGAATATGATTTTTGTCTGGACGTCCAGCACCGGCGTCTTGTCTATTACCTCTACGTTGTAGTAGTCGGTGAGCTTTCTGTACTTTCCGTCTTCAAGTGCGAACAGGGCTACCTTGTATTCGCCGAGCGTTTTTGGCGCGGTCACTTCCAGGCTTGCCTCCGTCTCTGCCCCCGCAAGTACGCTTGCCGCGCCATTCTCCTGCTTGTGCAGGTCGGGCTCGCCCTCAGTGAGGAATCCGACGTAGAGGCTTTCGCTGAAGTCAGCCCCCGGCTTACATTTGATTCTCGCCTTTATGGTCATGCTCTCTCCGGCATAAACCTTTTCCGGAGCTTCGACGTTGCTGACCTCTATGTTCACCGGAACAATTCTTGAGAAAGCGATTTTGCCGTCTTTCACCGTGGCTGCCAGCCGAAGTCTTACGCCGTCGGAGGAAGCGTATATGTCCCTCCATGCCTTGCTGTCAGCGCCGTACACCGCCGGTGTCACGACATAGCTGCCTTCGGCCTTCGGAAATTCCGTCAGGCTGATCGTGTAGCCGCTGTCGCTGTGTGTGCCGTTGCCGCTGTGTGTGCCTTCCTCCTTTATATATGTGGCGTTTCCGTTGGCGTCGTCCACCCTCACGCCGTAGGCATAGGCGGCCTCGTCGGTCTTAGTCCTTATCTGTGCCGAGAGCTTGAGCTGGCTGTTGGCGTCGGCCTCTTGCTTGTCCGTTGATATGGAGTAGCTGATTTTTGAAAACAAGTAGTGCTGTCCCTCATCGTTGGGGTCGTACATGTTGGTGATGATGCACTGATAATAGTTGAACCCGTCTCCGCTCGATCCTCCGATGCCCTGTATTGGCGGATTGAGCGCGCTGCTGCGGTAATATCCGTCGGCTGTTCCGCCCCATCCCCAGTTGATGTGCAGGAATCCGTCGCGGTATCCGTCGCAAACGAAGGCATGCCCCTCCATGTGGGAGGTGGCTCCGGTGTAGAACACGGGGCGGTTGTGCGACAGTTCGTCGTAGATGTACTTGTCCCATGAGGCGGTTGACATATAATCTCGGAGTATGAGCATTGCCTTTGTGTATCCGAAGTTCCTCTTTAGCCCATTGACCGTCTTGTCGGTTGTCGCTCCGCTTCCCGACGGGTCATACTCCATGTCGACGGCGTTGCCTATGGCATACATGAGTGTTGCTACGGCATCTTTTGCCGTTTGGCTGCTGTTGGCGGTATATTGTGCGGTCATGCTGCCCCAGTCAAACGTCGTGGCGCCGTAGTCCATGCCCTTGTAGGTTCCCGTTCCCCTTTCCGGCCATTTGTTGTAGTACATGATCTGTGCCAGTGCCGTCGCCACGCATCCCGTGGGGCACGTCGTGCCGCTCTTCACCGGGCACTTGTCGTTGTATGGGCTGTCCTGGTTCCATCTTGACGAGAGCAGTGGGGCGATCTCCTTGTACCTTTCCTCCGAAGCGGCATCGTCGGCATAGAGGGCCGTTGAGCTGGTGGCGAACTGCTCCTTGTGCTGCTGCATGTAGCCGATCTGCCTGTCGTACTCGCTGAGCCACCAGCGCAGGTTGTCCGGCAAGTCCTTCTCGGAGAACGACCCGGCGTCCGCATATCCGAGTACGGCTTCCTTTACCATGTCGTCGCCCGCAACGACGATGTATCCTTCGCCCTTGCCGATATTGAACACGTAGTGTCCCTCGGTCTGTGAGGCCAACACCAGGGCTTCTTTCCTGCCTGCCTGTGTCGTCTTCAGGGATGGAACATTGTCCGCGACAAATTGCTTTGCGATATTGCGGGCCGCGTTGACGGGGATTTTGTCGGCAAGGCACATGGCTGGAGTCCCCAGCATGAACGCCAATGCTATATGTATCTTTTTCATGTCTGCTAAATTTTGATATGGCATATCTGCCACCCCACGTCATGTAGGGTGGCGGATATACGGAATAAATGTTTATGTATGTGTATTTGGGGCTGCTTTGTGTGGGTGGATCAGTAGACCACCTTCAGTCCTACAAAGTAGCTTCTCGGCAGCGAGGGGCCGTAGATGTAGGAGGAATCGCGGCTCCATCCCTTGTCGAAGTCCTTCTGGTAGGCGTTGGCGATGTTCTGTCTTGTTCTATTTTCTCTGCGTACGGCGATGGCTGTGGACACGGGGATGCAGTCGTGGGGAGGCTTCCCTTATCCCCCTTCCTTGGTCTTTCCGCACCCAGTTTACGCCCTATCGCGCGGCATGTCGCGCCGTGTGGCTACGCCCTGCGTGCTCACTCGACCACCTTGATGCTCACGGCCTTGAGCTGCTGCCATCCGGTCTTGTCGGTCAGGCGGATCATGAAGTGGTAGTCGCCGGGGTCGATGTCCTTGGGAATGGGGATGTTGACCTTGGCGTCATAGGTCTTCAGGCCCGCCGGAATGGTGTAGTCCTGGTTGTAGACCCAGGGAAATACGGGCGACTTCTTGGGGTCAAGGGGGCAGTCGCCTGCCGATGCGGTGGAGTGGGTGTGGTGGTCGAAGTTGTTGTGTATCTCGATATTGTAGTTGCCCAGCTCCACATTGTCGGTGAAGGTGTAGCGGAAGGCGATGGTGTCGCCCTTGTGATACTGCTGGCAGTCGATGGGGTTGGGCAGTGTCCCGTCCACGATCTGCGGCTTCTCCTGGTCGTTGGCGGTGGTGGGGTCGTCGTCGTCAGACGAGCAGGCGGCCAGCGACAGGGTGGTTCCCGCGGCCATTGCGGCCATCAGGGCGGCGGAAATGATGGATATGTTGCTTTTCATCTTTGTCTTTTCCTTTCTTCTTTGTTGGATGGCGGCTCCCCCTTGGCGCGCGCTGCGTGCCAAAGGGGGGCTGCCATGTGGTTTTAGTTTACTGCTTGCTGATCTCTATTCCCTCTGCCTCCTCGGTGGTGGAGTTGCCCGCCGCGTCGGTGACGGTGAAGTGGATGTGGTACTCTCCGGCGGGCGCGTCGGCCGGAATGAGCGGGTGCTCATGGAAGAGCACTGAGGTTTCTCCTATATACTTCTCGTCGGTGTAGGTGAACACGTGCTCGTAACCTGCCGCCGTGTTGTGGAATTCCACCTCGATTTTGGCTATTTTGTGGGGTGCCTCAATCTGCGCCTCGAGGTGCATCTTCTGACCTACCACGCCCTTGTGGCTGTCGCCCTCGCCCACTTCCTTGAACTGGATGGCCGGCGCGGTCTTGTCGAGTGCCTTGATGGTGAGGTCGGAAACGAAGGTAGTGCTCTGTCCTATCTTGTCGGTCACGACGAAAGTCACCTTGTATGCCCCTGCCTTGGCGTCGGCGGGGATGTCGAGGTGCTCGTGGAAGGTGGTGTTTCTCACGCCGATGTACTTGCCCTCGGTGTAGGACTTGCTCACGATGGGGGCCCCGCCGTCGGCCGGTGCGATCGTGACGTCGATGCGGGCGATGAGCCCTTCGGCCACGAGGTCGCCCTCGAGGTGGAGGTCCTTGCCCGCGGTGGCCTCCTTGCAGTTCTCCTCACCCACCTCGGCCAGGGCGGCAACGGGCGCGGCTACGGACTGCTGCGGGTCGTCGTCGTCGCTGCAGGCGGTGAATACTAAGTTGAAAATGCAGCACAACACGGCGGCTGCGAGATATAATGTCTTTTTCATTGTTCTGTTGTCTTTGTCGTTTGTTGTGGGCAGATGCCCGGTTGTTTTTCTTATTGTTTGCCCTTCCCTTGGCTGTGCGCGGCCTTCCGGCTGCCCGCCTTGGGCTGTGGGCTAAAATTTCCAGGCGGCCATGACCGAGAAGTTCCTTCCCGGTTCGGGCACGCCGATGAGCCTATAGTAGCTCGTGTGGTCATAGTATCGCTTGTTGAGCAGGTTCTCCGCCCGCAGCGTCAGCTCCAGTTGGTGTCCGCCCACGGCGAAGTCCTTTCCCACGCTGGCGTTGATGAGCTGGTGTCCCTTGGTCTTTTCCTCTGGCGGCACGATCCTGTTCTGCGACCCCACGGCCTGCCACTCCAGCTCCACGTAGCCCTTCTGCCGGTCGTCCTTTGCCGGGAGGAGGTAGCGCAGCGCCGTGCGCATCGACCAGGGCGTGGAGAAGGGCAGTCCGTAGCCTTTCTTCTCGCCGCTGAGCTGGCGCGCATAGAGATACTCTCCGTCGGCGCTGAGCACCAGGGAGGGCAGGATTTTCCAGCTCGCCGCCACCTCAAAGCCCCACCGGAGCACCTTGGCCTGGGTGTAGTAGTAGAGCTGCAGCCCCTCCTTGTAGGTGGGCGTGGGGTTGAGGTAGATGTAGTTGGGGAAGTAGTTGACGTAGGGCGTGAGCTGCACCGAGACCGACTGGTGCTCATACAGTATGCCCGCGTCCACCTGGTAGCTCTCCTCCGGGTTGAGCTTGGCGTTGCCGCGCTCGTAGCGGAAGAGGTTGTAGTTCACGCCGTCCATGCCCAATTCCTTGGCGATGGGCATGCGGAAGCTCTTCCCCACGTTGAGCTTGAGCACCCAGTCGCCCAGCATCTGGTTCACGCCCAGCGACCATGTGAGGCTGTTGAAGCTGCGCCTGAGGTTGGCCGACCGCTCCATGTACACGGAGTCGGTACGCTCCCGTCCTACTTCGGCGTCGGTGCCGTCGGCTGCCTCCGCCGGCGTCTTGTACCAGTCGCGGTAGCTGTGCACCCTCACGCTGCCGTGGTCGAGTCGCACGCCTGCCGTGAGGCTGAGCTTTTGCCCCAGCTTCCACTTGTCGACGGCGTAGCCTCCGAAGGTGAGCTGCTCAAAGTCGGGCAGGATGAATCCCCATCCTCCCCTGCGGTTGCGCTGATACTCCACGCTTGCGCCCGCCCGCAGCTCGTGGCTTCCGAGCTGCTGCATGGCCTTGAGGCTGCCGGAGAAGGTCTGCTTGGTGAAGCTCCGCTCCAGCGTTCCGGGCGGGATGGGCATGTAGCCGTGGGAGACGGGCTCGGAGAGCTCGCGCTGCCGGTTGTCCTGATAGGCCAAGTCGGCCTCCACCATGCCGTCGGCCCAGCTCCGGTCGGTGTGGCTCGCCACGCTGAGGTGGTTGACCGTGTGGTAGGGCAGGTCGACGTCGCGGCGCGAACTGTCGTAGTCGATGTCCGAGAGGCGCACCTCCAGGCCGTGGGCGTTGGCGAAGAAACCGGCCTTGGTGCTCACGTCCGCCACGCGGAGGCTGGTGTTCCATCCCCCGAAGGAGTAGCCAAGCATGAGGCTTCCGTCCAGTTCGCGGCCGGCGGTGTTGCGGAGCCGGCGGTCCTTGAGCTTGATCCAGTAGGAGTAATACTGCACGCTGTCGGTGGGCACCCGGTAGTCGGCGTAGTCCATCCAGGTGGCGTTGGCCTTGTACCACCACCGCCCGCGGCGTCCCTCCAGGCGCACCGACGCGCCCAGCGACTCGTTGTTGCTCCGGCAGAAGAGCGACGCCTGCCCCGAGAAGGGGCGCGTGGGCACCCAGTTGCTCTTCAGGTTGATCACCCCTCCGATGGCGTCGGAGCCGTAGGTGAGCGAGGCCGGGCCCTTGATGACCTCCGCCTGGTCCACCGCATACTGGTCTATCTCCAGCCCATGGTCGTCGCCCCACTGCTGCCCCTCGTGCTTAATGCCGTTCTCCGCCACCAGGACGCGGTTGAATCCCAGTCCGCGGATGGCGGGCTTCGACTCGCCGGAGCCCACGCTCATGGCCTGCACGCCGGGCAGACGGCTGAGCGTCTGCATGAGCGACCCGCTGAAGTTTTGCTCTATAAACTGCTTGCTCACCTCCGCTACCGGGAGCGCCGAGCGCATCTGTACGGCCTTGCTGCTGTTGCCGCTCACCACCACTTCCTTCAGGGACACGCCGTCCCTTAGCGTCTGGCGGGCACTGTCGCTCGCGGCCTCGCCCCGCACCGAATCCTCGGGCAGCGAGAAGGCCGCGCCGCTTGCCGCAGACGCATGGCAGAAGCTGATGAAAAGCGGAAGCACGGCAGCGGCCAGCTTCTTGTTTCTCATCTTAAATGTTTTGATTATTTCCCTAACCAGTCATGGCATAGCCCGCCCGTAGGCCGTGCTTCGCACACAGTCTGCACCCGAAGCGTGGAGGCCACGGCGCACCATGGCGTGCCACTTGCGGCGGCAAGCTGCCGAAACAAACAGCAACTTAGGACGAAACCTGATGACGATTTTGGGGCAGACGGGGACAATCGTACTTGCCATCGCCCGTCAACGGCCCATGACCGATAGGGGTTTCGGCCGGCTGCGTCCGCGTCGCGGAGGTCGTTCACGCCCTCAGGACGCAGACAATGCCGGAACTCATTTGTAGTAACTCATCAAAAACTACAAGGAAAAGGCCACGGGTGGCGCCCGTGTGGAGCGTATGTCCCTTTCGCCAGCCCTTACCAACGGGCAGGAAACCGCGAAAGCGACATGGACTAAGGCAACAAATGTTGCCAGATGAAGGATGACCGGCGGCACATAAGGCAGTCGCTGCAGGTGGCAGAGCACGCAGTCGTGGGCGAAGGAATGGAGCGGAGTGAGGTGGCCGTCGTGGTGGATGTGGTGCGCGCACTCGTAGCAATAGGATGCCGTCGCGCCGCCCTCCGCCTCCGGATGGTGGTGAAAGGTGATGGCCAGCAGCATGGGAATGAACACCCACACCAGCAGCCGTGCTGCCCTTTGTCGTCTTTGGTCTATCTCGCGCATTCCTTAAAACTGCCTTTATGCCCCGTGGGGCATCGTTCTCAGAATTAGCTTTTTACAACTTTTGACTGCCACAAAGGTAATCGTTTGCACGCATATTGACAAAGAAAATTCCCGTTTTTTGTGCAAACAAAGTATAATTCCCGTGCAGCTCTCCACAATAATTGACCTGCGTCAATTATTTCTCCCTTTTTCCACCCCCTTGCGATAGGGGCTTTATGGCGTTGCCATTCAGCCCCTTTGGCGCTGCGATTCAGCCCCTTTCGCGCGACGATTCAGCCCCTATCGCTACGCCATTCAGCCCCTTTGGCGCGGGGGTGGATTTTTGGCGGTGTGGCGTTGCGGGCTGCCCGCCTCCCCGTGCGCGCGCCTTCCCCTTACGGGGGTGGCGGAACGGCCCGCCTTCGCACGCGCGTACATATTAATATATGTCCCCACCGAGGGGAATACACGCACGCCATGGGGACTATCGGGTGACGCCACGGGGGTAACAGTGGGGCGGCACGGGGACGCGGGGGAAGACTTTTCGGCCATCGGGATGAATTATTTCGCATGAAACGGGAAATACCAAGATATTATTATTACCTTTGTCATGCCAAACAATGAAATCCACAGCAATATGCGAAAAATCATACTTCTTGTCCTCCTGCTGCCCCTGCTGCACGCCACGGGCGGCCACGCGCTGTCGCTGAGGGAGTCGCAGCGGCTCATCGACAAGGGCAGGCTATACCTCGTGGGCAAGGAGGTGAACATCGACAGTGCCATCTACTGCTTCCAGAAGGTGGCCGACTCCTACCGCCCCGACCTGCCCGCGGCGCAGCGGGAGCTGTGCGGAAAGGCCGCCAACAACCTGGGCTACATCTACCTGCAGCACGGCGTGGACTGCCCGAAGGCCTACAAGACGCTGATGAAGGCGAAGACCATCTGCGAGGAGGTGGGCAACTCCAGGACGCTGGCCACGGTGTACATGAACATCGCCAACCTCTACTCGATATTCTGTGAGCACATCAACTCGCCGGAATTTCTCGACGAGGCGGTGCGGATGTACCGCAGGTCGTTCTATCTGGCGTGCAAGAACAGGCGGTGGGACATCGTGTGCAACTCGTTCTGCAACCTCACAGACCTGGACCAGGACTTCAGCCACACCGCCAAATACGGCGACGTGGTGCGCTCCTTCGGCCGGCTCCGCATCCCCAAGGGGGTCCCGCTGCGCGACTACTCGCGGCTGCGCTACCTGTCGGTGAAGGCCTATATCGACAAGCAGCCGGCCCTGGCGACGGGCTACCTCATCCAGTCGGTGGGGCACATCGACGACCAGGTGTCGCCCGGAGCATGGAAGGCGCAGGCCCTCAACCTCATCGCCTCGGTGTATATGAAGCGCAACATGCCCGACTCGGCGCTCCACTACATCGGCCGTATCTTCGACGCGCCCTACGGATACTGGGGCACTGACGTGAAGGCCAACGCCTACGAGATGCTCCGCAGAATCTATGAGGCCAAGGGAGAGAAGGCCAAGGCGCACGAGGCCTACAGCAGGATGCTCATCATGCGCGACTCGCTCTTCAACGTGGACAACCTCTCGGCGGTGGAGAACATGAAGTTTCTCAACGACCTCGCGGCACAGAAGCACCACGCGTCCAAGATGCTTGCCGAGGCCAACCGCAAGAAGGAGCTACGCGGATGGGTGCTCCTCCCCACCGGACTGCTGCTGGTGCTGGCGGTGGTGCTGGTGGTGCTGCTGGTGCGGAGGAACCACAGGCTGGAGGAAAGGTACAAGGAGCTGTACCGCAAGCAGCAGGACATCCTGGCCAAGGAGCGGGAGGAAAGGCTGCGCAGAGAGGCGGAGATGAAGGCCCCTGCGGCCGCCGAAAAGAGCCCGGCTGTGTCGGCTTACACCGCCCCCAGGCACGCCGTGTCGCAGCAGACGCGCATCCTGGCGGTCATGGACGAGACGCAGGAGAAGTTCTCCCCCGACTTCTCGCTCGACCGGCTGGCCGAGCTGGTCGGCATTTCGCCCAGGGCATTGTCGGCCGTGCTCAACGAGAGCTTAGGCAAGACGTTCCGCGACCTGCTCAACGAGTATCGCGTCCGCGAGGCCTGCAGCCGCCTGTCGGACATCGAGCACTACGGGGGCTACACCATAGAGAGCATCTCCCAGAGCGTGGGCTACCGGTCGAGGACGTCGCTCGTGAGCGCGTTCAAGAAGGAGACCGGCCTCACCCCGTCCGACTACCAGCGCATCGCGCGCAACGGAGGGGCTGCGAAGGGAGCGTGACGGGAATCCAAGCGCCGGCAGATGGAAATCCAAACGCCAAAAGACACCAAAAAAACGCAAAAACCGTTGCGCACCGTACATTTCCCCGCCTAATTCGTTCAAAAACGAGTGTTTGAACAAAATGGGCATCCATTTTCATTGTGATATTGCAGGCAAAGGCTAACTTTGCAATGTGCAGTCGAGAAAGACATGACGGCTTCAAAGTGTCAACGCTGCCGGGCGCAGCACCGCATGCCCGTCCGCCGGTCCTTCTTCCTCTGGGCAAGCAACCTTTATTAATTAATCAAAAAACAATGAGAATGAAACAATTTGCTACCTTCCTGCTGGTCCTTTTGGCAGCAGTCTTTGGCACAAGCACAGCCAAGGCGCAATCCTACGACTATGACTTCACCGCCACCGTGCTCTGCCAGGCCGACTGGTACGGCACACGCCTGAGCAACGGAAGCCACACCATCAACAGCTACTACCTCGTGCTGGGCGACAAAGACCTCGGCAGCGACGGCTATCCCGCCAAGAGCAGCACCGTGTATGCCATCCAGTTCTTCGGCGCGGCGCCCACCGACGAGTACAATCCCAACCCGCAGCCCGGCACTTACACCTACTCTTCGGCCATCGCCGACAACGTGCTGATGGACAACGCGCACATCTATCAGCGCGACGGCAACGGAAACTACGAGATCGACCGCTCCGTGACCGACGGCCAACTCGAGATTTCCACCTACGAGAAGGACGGCAATACCTATTACAAATATGACCTGGAGCTGACCGACGACATCGGCAAGACCCACCACGTGAGCTACGAGTCGCGCTTCATCGTGTACAGCGACCAGAGCCAGGCCAGCGAGAACCTCGAGAAAGACCAGGACTTCGTGTGCAACGGACAGGTCTGCACCTACAAGTCTTTGAAGGACGGCGTGATGAAGCTCCGCCTCTATCTCACCGACATGACGGACCAAGGCTACGGCTTTGAGTACGACCGCCTGCCGGCACGCGAGATGTATCTCGACGTCTACGCACCCAAGGACAAGGTCCTCCCCAACGGCACGTACACCGTGTCCGAGGAAGCCGGCACTGCCTTCACGCTCACCCAGGGCGAGCTGGTAGAGTTCGCGGGCGTCAAATACCCCATCGGTACCTACCTCAACTACATCTACGGCAGCCAGTTTGTGGCCTGGGGTTGCGCCAAGAGCGGCACCCTCACCGTCTCCGGAGAGGGCGACGAGAAGAAGGTCGTGGCCGACTTCATGACCGACTACGGGTTCTCCATCAAGTTCACCTACGAGGGAACGCTGCCCGTGAACGGCATTCCGCTGACCGACTTCACCGAGGATGTGGACCTCGACCTGGAGGGAGCGACGGCACAGTTTGAGTGCATCGGCGACTATGAGAACATGGGCGACGTGCGCAACTGGTACATCACCATCCTCCCCGCAGAAGGAAAGGACCACGGATTCATCTCCTACATCTGCACCAAGGCAGAGAGCTTCTTCGACGGCATAGCCACCGACACCTACACAGCCTCGCGCAGCAAGACCCCATGGAAGGGCGAATACATCAAGGGAGGCGTCAATGCCGAGGGACAACTCAAGGGCACTTGGGCGCTCACCCACTTCAACGCGGAGGGCATGCCGACCGTCAACGCACCGGCATACGACGGCGACCTGAACATCACCCAGCACGAGGACGGCGAGACTTACACCATAGAGTTCAAGATGACCGACGGCGCTGAGCACCACTTCTCGGGCAGCTGGACGGGCAAGCCGGAGCTGATCAACACCTGTGGCGACCAGCCATCGGGCATCAAGGACCTCACCACGGAGGACGAGAAGCAGGTGGAGGGCATCTATGATGTCAACGGACGCAGGGTCTCCGCAGCGGCAAAGGGACTGAAGATCGTGAAGTATAAGAACGGTAACGTACGCAAACAGCTTGTAAAGTAACGAGAACTAATTAACCCTAAGGCGGAAACGTTCCCTGATGGAATCTTTCCGCCTTTTTATCAGCAGACAACCCATGAGAAAGATCTATTCGCTATTGCTGATGGCCTTGGCCGGAGCCACCGCGGCATCGGCACAGGACTTCGGCCTGAACAATCCCTATTACAACCAGTTGCCAGCCACCCTGCGCGGCGCCGCCAAGGCTCCAAGGCAGGGAAAGCGCCTGCTTCCCTCGCTCAGACCGCAGGGAGCGGCCGCCACGGCCATCATGAAGCCCGGCTATGCCATAAAGGCCGAGCGCGACGGAGAGGCGTGGAAGGACTACGCCAAGTACACCTTCACCTACGACAAGGAGGGAAAGACCATCAGCGAGCTGGCAGAAAACCTCGACCTATCGCAGACACAGTACTACACTTACTCCCTGGCGGAGTACGGATATGACGAGAGCGGGCGCCCCGTGCAGATCGACGTGAAGGGCGGATTCGACCTCTCCGACCTGCAGCTCGTCTACACCGCCAAGATAGAATACGACGACATACGCCCCGACGTGGTCGTGTCGCAGGAGGTCTACGACGTGGCTTCCGACGGCACGCGGACCATGAGCGAGGACAGCTACAAGCAAGTCATCGAGCGCGACGAGCAGGGACGCATCACCGCCGTGCACTCCTTCACCTGGTATGAGGGCGGATGGCTCGAGGCACAGCAGCTCGAGACCACCTACGGAAGCGACGGAAAGCCCGCCACGCTCACCCAGTCGGTCGCCACGCAGAAGTCGGCGGGCGACCCCATAGAGCTCGCCGTCAACGAGGCTTACGCCGACTGCGCCTGGCAACAGAGCAACGGACAGGTGGCCTATGTGGACGAGATCATGTCGGGAGAAAACCGCATCACCGCTGCCAAAGTGAACATGTCATCGCAGAGCGACATCACCATGACCGTGGAATATCCCGAGGAAGACTACGACTACGTGATGACTTACGAGTACACTTACCTCAGTCTCTTCCCCACAAAGTCGGTGACCAGCTTCAAGGACCTCGGCGAAAAGGGCAGCTACGCCAAGACCGTCTTCGACCAAGACCTCACCGCCGGGGGCGCCTACCCCGTGCAGTCCATCAACCAGGTGATCTACACCTACGACGATTACGGCAACTTGCTCGAGGCGCAGAACCAGACTTTCTACGGCCATACCATCATCAACTCCTGGGAAAAGGGCACCGTAGAGAGCGAGCCGGCCACGGGACTGCCCGCCACCTACATCCATTCCACCTACCTGCTCGACGAGGGCAGCGACTACTATGGGTCCTGGAAGGAAGACAAGCGGGTCGTCTACGGGGCATGGCTCGACGTCACCGGGACGGGCATAGACCAGCTCCGCGGCACCCAGGAGGACAAGGTGGAGTACTACAACCTCTCCGGCGTGAGGGTGGAGCAGCCCACCAAGGGCGTCTACATCCGCAAGCAGGGCGACAAAATCAGCAAAATAACCATAAAATAATATGCCATGAAGAAAATATTTTCCGCTGCGCTACTGGCAGCATTCTCCCTCTTCGCCCTACAGGCGGAGGCCGTCCCGGCCAAGCGGGGACTCCGACAGTATAAGCAACCCGACGGAACGGTGGTGAGCGTCAGCCTGCACGGCGACGAGCACTTCCACTATTACCTCACCGCCGACCAGCTCCCGCTCGTCGAAGACGCCAGCGGCGCACTCTATTTCGCCACCATCGACAACGGCAAACTGCAGAAAACCAACTACCTGGCCTGCGATGCCGACCGCCGGACACCGGCCATGAGGGCGGCCCTCGCCGGCACCAACACCGACCAAGTCGTCACCGCAATGCGCGCAAGGGCAATCAGCCAGGGACGCTACAAGGCCGACCCACACGTGGGACTCGGGAAGTTCAACACCACCTTCCCCACCAAGGGGGAGCAGAAGGCGCTCGTGGTGCTCGTGGAATACAGCGACGTGAAGTTCAAGACCAAGGAGCCGCGGCAGTACTTCACCAACATGCTCAACCAGGAAGGGTTCAGCGAATATGACGCCACAGGATGCGCCAGGGAGTACTTCCTCGACGCCTCCAACGGGCAGTTCGACCTCACCTGCGACGTCTACGGGCCCGTCACCCTGCCCAACAACCGCTCCTACTACGGCGGAAACGGCGTCACCGGGCAGGACCGCAACCCCGAGCAGATGGTCGTCGACGCCATCAAGCTGCTCGACGACGAGGTGGACTTCAGCCAGTATGACCGCGACGGCGACGGCATTCTCGACAACGTGTTCCTCTTCTACGCCGGAAAGGGCGAGGCGTCCGGAGGATCTGCCGAGACCGTATGGCCGCACGCCTGGAACCTGGAGCAGGCAGGATGCTCCTTTACCGTCGACGGCGTGCTCGTGGACCACTATGCCTGCACCTGCGAGCTGCAGGGAAGCAAGCCCGACGGCATCGGAACCTTCTGCCATGAGTTCTCCCACATCATGGGACTGCCCGACCTTTACAACACCATGTCCGGCGGAAACTACACCCCCGGGGAGTGGTCGGTCATGGACTACGGACCCTACAACAACGACTCGCGCACCCCGCCGACCTACTCTGCCTATGAGCGCAACGCCATGGGGTGGCTCGACGTGATCACCGTGTCGGAGGCCATGTCCGTCAAGCTCGAGGAGCTGCAGAAGTCAAACAAGGCGGCCATCATCGGCACATCGCGGAGCAACGAGTTCTTCCTCTTCGAGAACCGGCAGCAGACCGGATGGGACACCTACCTCCCGGGACACGGAATGCTCATCTGGCACATCGACTTCGTGCCCTCGATATTCGACGGAAACACCGTCAACAACGACCCCGACCACCAGTATGTGGACCTCGTGGAGGCCAACGGGGAAGGAAAGTCGTCGCAAGGGGCGGCATGGCCCGGCGCGCTCGAGAAGACATCGTTCACCTCTGGCACCAAGCCCGCCTTCCTCGACTGGTACAAGAAGGACCCCGGACTGCCCATCACCGGCATCATGGAGGCCGACAGCATCATCTACTTCGACGTGGACGGCGGCAACTTCGTTCTCCCAGCGCCCAGCCAGCTGGCCGCCGACTCCATCACGCCCATCTCCATGCAGGTGGCCTGGCAGCCCGTGGAGCGCGCCAAGGAGTACACCGTGAGCGTATATAAGGAAGGAGGAGAGGAGAAGGAGTACGTCGAAGGGTTCGACCACGCCAAGTATAACGCCAAGACGACCACGGTGAAAGTCAGCGGACTCGAGGCCGAGACCGACTATGTGGTGGAGGTGACCGCCATCTCGGGCACCCGCGTCTCCGACCCCGCCACGCTCCGCGTGCACACCACGGAGATGACCTTCCCCTACGTCACGCCACAGGTGCTGCCCGCCACCGGTGTGGGCGACAACGCCTTCACCGCACAGTGGGAGCCCGTGGAGGGCGCGGACCACTACCTGCTCACCGTGGAGGGCGCATTCGAGGTGGAGCCCAAGGCCGACGTTTGCGACTTCGGGTCGCTCATCTTCCGCGTGCCCAACGGATGGTACTACTCCCTCCACGTCACCCGCTACACCGACCCGTCATGGTGCGGCAAGGCATCGCCGGCGGCAAAGCTCGACAAGGACGCCGCCTACATCACCACCGCGCAGTATGAGCACGACGTGATCTCCTGCTCCTTCTGGGCAAAGCTCTCCGCCTACCAGCCCGAGAGCACCATCGTCGTCGACGCCCTCGTGGGCGGAGAGTGGGTCAACGTGGAGAAGATCAAGGACATCTCCGTCGACGGCACCACCTACAACATCGACAAGCTCCCCAAGGGCACCCGACAGTTGCGCCTCACCTATCTCCAGGCCGACGGCGCCAACCTGGGCCTCGACGACATCAACGTCATGGTGGGTGGCGTGGAGCGCAAGATGGTGGAGGGCTTTGACGCCGCCAACGTGGGCAACGTCACCTCACAGCAGGTCACCGGACTCTCCACCGAGGAGACCGGATACTACTACAAGGTGATGGCCGTGTCGGCCGACAAGACCCACACGCTCTGGTCAGCCGAGCAGTATGTCAAGCTCTCCGACCCCACATCCATCGGCAGAATGGCCTCCGCCAGCCGGCAGGTGGTCATCACACCGAGCGGCATACTGACCTGCAATGGACAGCGCGGCGAGCGCGTCAGCGTCTACACCATCGACGGACGCGTGTGCCAGAACGCCGTCATCGGCAGCGATGGCAACGCCACACTGCAGATCAGCAAGCCCGGAATGTACGTCGTCCGCGTAGCCGGACGCTCCATGAAGATATTGCGTTAGCACGGAGTCCGCACGGCATGGGCAAGCAAAGCCGTGCGGGCAGAGAAGAAAAACTGCTATGAATGACTAAAGGAAAGTACTGCCTTATAAGTGATTGATTCGGCAGTTGTTTGGTTAATATTTGTTAGTCTCAGGGGGATGCCAGCGGGCATTCCCCTTTTTCATGCCCCTCCGGCCCCACCGGCGGCGCGCCCTGCCACAGTCGCGTGAGCCATTATCCCAAATCGGTCATGAGATTTCGTCCCAGGTTGCCGTCTGTTTCGTGCAGGTGGCGATGCGAGCGTCGAAGGCATGGCGGGTCATGGCGCAGTGCCTGCGGCGGCAAGATGCCGGGAGAAGCAGCGGAAAGGGGCGGAAAGATGGGGAACAATTTCGTCGTTGGCCCTTCTCGGTCAAACGACCGGTGGGGGATAATGTGGCGGCCGCCTCCCTCCCTTGTGCCCTGTCCGCCGCTGCGGAGACAGGCCACGGGAGGACCGGCGGCCGCCGATGTTTTTCATGGATTAGGTGTGTATGGTGAGAATCTCGTCCAGACGGGTGAGGTAGCAGGGGCTGCGGTGGGCGCACTTCAGCTTCCAGGGCTGCCGGTCGCCCCCCTCCACCGCCAGCCGGAGCGTCTTCAACCCGTAGCGGTGGTTGAGCGCGTCGACCGACTTCATGAGCCTTGCGCGCTGCGCGCGGTTGCGCACCGGGTCGAACAGGTCCGCCTGGCAGGGCGCGATGGCAGTGATGTCGCCCACCATCACCCCCGCCCGCTTATAGAGGATGCCCTGGCGGAAGACCCGCCCGAGGGCGTCGAGCGCGGCCTGCGTGATCTCCATCGTGTCGGAGGTGGGGACGGGGAGCGCCGCCGACTCCGCGCCACAGTACTGCGGCAGGTCGTCGCGGAAGCGGTTGCTGCACACCCACACCGTCACGCTCCGCGCCCCGGAGGCCTCGCCGCGCAGCTTGTTGGCGCAGCTTCCGGCAAACGTGGCCACCGCCGCCTTGAGCGATGGCAGGTCGCCCACCATCTCGCCGAAGCTCCGGCTGGTGCAGATGGTCTTCCGCCGCGCGGCCTCGGAGGTGTCGATGCAGGCCACGCCGTTGAGCTCACGCCAGGTCTGAAGACCCGGAAGGGCAAGCCGCGCCCTGACCCACGACTCGCTCTTGTCGGCCAGCTCCAGCGGCGTGTGCACCCCATAGTATTGGAGCTTGGAGAGCGTCTGCCGCCCGATCCCCCACACATCGGAGAGGGGAAACAGCTCCAGGGCCTTGCGCCGCCGCTCCTCCCCGTCGATCATGCACACGCCCCGGTAGCCGGCATACTGCTTGGCAAACTTGCTGCCCATCTTGGCGAGCGTCTTCGTCGGGGCGATGCCCACGCTCACGGGGATGTCCGTCCAAAGCCTGATGCGCCGCGCCACGGCGCGCATCATGTCCCTGAGGTCGTAGTGGGCGGCATAGCCGCGCAGGTCGCAGAAGCTCTCGTCGATGCTGTAGTTCTCCACATGGAGCACCGACTTGCGCAGGATGCTCGTCACCCTGCGGCTCATCGCCGCGTAGAGGTACATGTTGGTGGAGAAGACCTCCACCCCGTGGGCCGCCACGATGTCCCTCACCTTGAAGATGGGGTCGCCCCGCCGCAGCCCCGCCGCCTTGGCCTCGGGCGTCAGGGCGACGATGCAGCCGTCGTTGTTGGACAGCACAACCACCGGCTTGCCCGCCAACCCGGGGTGGAAGGCCTTCTCCACGGAGCAGAAGAAGCTGTTGCAATCGACCAGCGCGTACACCGCCTCACCCCCTCGGCTTATGGATAATGTAGGTCACGGTGCCCCAGATGCTGAACCGGTCCTCCTCGGTCACCCGTATCTCCGGGTAGCTGGGGTTGGCCGGCACGAGCCATCCCTCGCTGCCGCGCCTTACGAACCGCTTGAGCGTGTAGTCGCCATTGAGCTCGCACACAGCCACTTCCGAGGGCGAGGGGTTGCGGTTGCTCTTGTCCACAATCACGATGTCGCCGCTGTAGATGCCCGCGTCGACCATCGAGTTGCCCTCCACCCTTATCAGGTAGCTCGCCTCGGGGTGGGGGCAGAGCATCTGGAGCAGCTCGATGTCCTCGCTCCGCTCGTCGTTGTCCAGCGGAATCGGGAAGCCGGCCACTATCCCTAAGTCGAAGAAGGGGACGCGCAGCTCCCTCACCCGCGGCGCGGGGATGACCCTGCCCAGCCTTCCGAGGCCGCCCTCCGCGTCCATCGCCCGGGCCACGCAGCCGCGGATGAACGCCGTCTTGTTCTCCTGCCCGTCCAGGTAGCGCGCCATCGTGCCCCCCGCCCTGAACGTATAGAGCTTGCTGTCGGCGCGCGGGCGTCCGGCTCCCGGCCGTCTGCCGCCGCGACGCGCCTTCTTCTCCTTCTCCTCCATCTTGCTGTTGTTTTCTTCCATCTCGCTATTTGTTTCCTCCATCTTGCTGTTTGTTTTCCTCCTTCTCGCTGTTTGTTTACTGTTAAGGCAGTGCCAGCGAGCGCATTGAGCACCTGTTTTCAGATTGCCAAGCGCAGCCTGCCTTATGCAAAGGTAGTG
>ERZ808274.324-NODE-324-length-26189-cov-3.773628_pt1 | contig 26189 bp, 22 predicted proteins | sample MGYA00521277_ERZ808274 | MGnify/ENA primary metagenome ERZ808274 (study PRJEB31516, sample SAMN03275597) | gut metagenome | biome: mammalia-associated habitat; material: feces | host: Papio cynocephalus | place: Kenya | collected 2012-07-28 ... | reverse complement strand
TGAATGTACAATGTGATTAGTATGATATTGTAGCGTTAATCTTATTTGGATATTGATAGGTTGCCGTCACTTTTTCCCGCCCTTTTCATTACCGATTCCTATGCCGGCACCACCCGCCTGCCTATGTCCTGCGAAATAAATTTTGCGGTTGTCGATACTTTTTCGTAACTTTGTGCGGGTTTTATGCCTTGTTTTCCTCTATGCATAGTGCATAGAGCATTTTGATATATAGTAAGTTACAGACATTCAAGCGCCATGAATATGAGCATTGACAAAAAATCAATACGTATCATCTACATGGGCACTCCCGACTTTGCCGTGGAGAGTCTCCGCGCCTTGGTGGAGGGCGGCTACAACGTGGTGGCAGTTGTAACGATGCCCGACAAACCCGCAGGGCGGGGGCACCGGGTGCAGTACTCTGCCGTCAAGCAATATGCCCTGTCAGTAGGGCTGCCCGTGCTGCAACCCGAGCGGCTGAAAGACCCTGCCTTCTTGGACGAACTGCGCAGTTATCACGCTGACATACAGATAGTTGTTGCCTTCCGTATGCTGCCCGAAGTGGTATGGTCCATGCCCCGATTGGGCACCTTCAACCTCCATGCCGCACTCCTTCCACAGTACCGTGGGGCAGCCCCCATCAACTGGGCAGTGATGAATGGCGACCACGAGACAGGAGCCACTACATTCATGCTGCGGCACGACATTGACACAGGCGATATGCTCTTGCAGGAACGCCTGCCCATTGGCGACAACGAGGACGTTGGTTCCGTGCATGACCGCCTGATGGTGATGGGAGCGCAACTTGTCCTCCGCACCATGGATTTGATACTCGACTGCGAAGCCAACGGCAAACCGCTGCCCCTCATACCGCAACCCGACCTGCCCGACTTGCGACCTGCACCTAAGATATATAAGGACACCTGCCGTATTGACTTTACCCAAACAGCAGAGCATATACGCAACCAAGTACGCGGACTCAGTCCTTATCCCGCAGCATGGATAGGTGCTCCGCTACCCGCACACCCCTTAGCAACGATGTTGGAGGGAGCCAAAGTATATAAGGTGGCACCCGCATCCCTTGCCGAACAGAAGGGGCATATCATCTTCCCTTGTGCCGACGGCTATATTGATATTCTGGAACTGCAACTCCCGGGCAAGAAGCGCATGACCGCCCAAGCCCTCCTCAACGGACTACGACCATGACCATAGCACTTTTTGCATAATTCATAAGTTTGTAGTACCTTTGTGAAAAATTATGTGCGTATGAGACTCTCTATCCACACACGGTATTTATTATTGACCTTACTGCTACTCTCGACCTCCCTGATAGCAGCGAGTGCAACAGGAATAGACCCTTTTGTGATAGAAGCGCCAACGTATCAAATAATAGTATCCGAAAATCAATATATTATTGATTTCAACCTGCCTGATTTTGAAATAACGGATGTGGATATTGCAGAAGAAGGGTATCCTGAGATGTTCCATCAGTATGGATATTTCCACAGCATTGATATTGTTGGAACAGATGACTATGATGTAACAGATAATATCGGTTTCCCCGAGTTGCCGTTCTTCCCTATAGAACTATTGTTACCTTGCGACTTTGAGAATATAGATATCCATGTCGATTTCTCCGATGTCTTTGACAAAGACCTTGATTACTACATTGCTCCTGCCATTAAGGGAAGTGCAATACAGACTACTGACAACGGAGAATATGTGGAGATAGAACGTGATGAGGATTACTGCTCCACCACATACACAACCATAGATGCATCTCACTACTATAATGAGTACACCGAAGAGTTTTACTCTCTGAGCCAGCCTTACGATGTATTCGGGTCTATAGGAGTTACATTGTCCATACACCCCTTTGAGTATATCCCTACTATAGGCAACTTGCGAATGTTGCAACACGGACGCATAATAATCGCATTTGATGGTGGCTCTTTACTATCAGAAATTGCAGGAATACGGGATTCTCAAACCTTTAAGTCTGCGTTTGCAATGGAATACTTCAAAGATTTTCCTTGGATAGATGTCCCGAGTGGCGAAAGATACCATCCCCGACTCCTAATAGTTGCTGCAACTCAAGATATGCAACAAGACCTTCAAACTTTTGTTGAGTACAAATCAGATTTAGGATATAATGTAACCACCGTTTATCTTGATGAACAGAGAGCATTGGGCTATCCTCAAGCAATACGATATATCATACAAGAAAGGGATCCTGACTATGTTCTATTAGTAGGTAGTTTAGAGCAAATCCCGCCTTATACGGGGTCTAAATGGTTTTATAATCCCTATTCCGATGATGAATACCATCCATGTGTTGGTAGATGGGTTGTAGAAGAAGACGATTGGAATAGTTCCTCTATTAGCCAACAACTCAATACTATTATTCATAAGACTATCATGACAGAACAGCAGTTGTCTTTTTATAGTAGTTCCATATCTCTATTATCAGGAACTGGAAATGGGGAATGCTCTTTTTATAAAAATATCAAAAAGATAGCAGATGACATTAACGAAGAAACAAGTATCACGAACACTATTTACGACGGTCGAGACGGACTTGATTTCTCTAATTTCCATGAGGCTATTCAAAATTCTTCAATAGTTTTGTATAGGGGACATGGGGGAACCATAACAGATAGTTATGATGCAATATATGGATCATACATTGCATCACCATATATGGTTTCCTCATATCCTATCATCAATGGGGAAACTATATATGCATTGGAAAATGATGTACCGTTCCCAATAGGATTAGGCATCGCTTGTTCCCTAAATACCTACGAAACAAACAATAACTTTGGCTCCGCTTGGGTGAGGAACCGTGAATGTGGTGGGGTTGCTTTTTATGGTTCTACAACATTGTCTGCTCATGCTAATAATAATAACTTGACTAAAAAAATCTTTAGTGTGCTTGTCGAGAAAACTACAAATCACCAAAGTCTCACAATTAGCAAGTGGCTATATGAAGCAGAGAAAAAATATTTTAGGGGACTTGCTTCCCCAGACCGTTTAGCAGCAATAAGACGGTATAGTCTCATCGGAGACCCTACATTGAGAGTTTATGGTCGTTCAAACAGTTCTTACTTCCCCCGTTATCGTTCAACATATCAACACAAAGACACAGAAAAGTCCATTGTTAGTTTTGAAATCTTTTCTACGGATGGTCGTCTCATTACACGAGGAGATTATGATTATCCAACTAATGCAAACGCAATAAGCATAACTATTCCTAAAGGTATTTACATAGTGAAATACCATCAATCCAATGGGGAATATATTATTGATAAAATCATTAACAACTAAATTATTATGAGACATCTTGTATTTTGTATAGGACTATGCATCACTCTTTCGGCATGCTCTTGGTTTCATGCAGAAAGTGTTCAAGCACTCCACAAGTACACGAACCAACAGTTGTTGGATTCATTGGAAGTGTACAAGTCGTATTTTTATCCTCACGAAATAGGAGATTCTATAGTTTTTCTACGAGAAGACAGTACTATAGATGTCTATTTTGTGGATAACGGGACAAGGTCTGGGATATCCTACTATAATAGCACAGATACAACCATTATGTCCACAGGTATTCAGATATACCTGCAGCAGAATGAACAATATATCCATGTGTTTATGCTTATTGAACGCTCTGGCGAAATAACAAGAGATGTGTCTATTCATAACAAACTGAAAACTTGGGAAGGAAATATATTGGACTTTCAAACAAAGGAAGATGATATCATTGCTACCAATGCTTACCATGATTATTGGTGTGTTCTTAGACGTAACGCAGGTATTGTGTATGTACAGGACGACAAACGGCACACATGGACTACCATCTTACCAGCAAAACAATAATAGGCAAGCCCTCCTCAACGGACTACGACCATGACCATAGCACTTTTTGGCAACACCATGCGCTCCGAGACGCAGAGCGAGGTGGCACATATCATTGAGTTTCTGCAACTCAGAGGCATAGACATCGCCCTCTCACAGGAACTGCGTCAGGAGCCCGATATGCGACGGTTCCCTCTTGTGGACGACTACACCCTGCACACGGGCGAACCCATTGACTTTGCCCTGTCTGTGGGAGGAGACGGCACTTTCCTCACAACAGCAGCCACTATCGGACACCTTAATATACCTATTCTTGGTATCAATTGCGGGCACCTCGGATTTCTGGCAGAGGTACAGACAGCCAATGTGGATGCTATCCTCGACCAACTCATTCACAATCAATACACTATCGAGCAGCGCAGCATGTTGGAAGTTACTTGCAGTGCTGGGGGATATATTGCTTCGCCCTATGCCCTCAACGAGGTGGCAGTGCTCAAACAAGGACTGAGCAGTATGATTTCCATAGAGACCTGCCTCAACGGAGAGCACCTGCATACCTACAAAGCCGATGGATTGCTGATGGCTACTCCCACAGGCTCCACGGCTTATAATCTGAGCGTAGGAGGACCCCTTATGGACCCGCACACCCATGCCATCATCCTGTCACCTGTAGCCACACACAGCCTGAATGTGCGTCCTTTGGTGGTGCCGGACGACAGCAAGATAGACCTCCATATCAACAGCCGCAATGCCAATTATATGGTGAGCATTGACGGACGCAGTCAGGTGTTCAGTGACGCGGTCAGCCTGCATGTGGAGCGTTCCCAGCGCACCATTAAGTTGGTGCAAGTGGGAGAGTGCGGCTTCATGCAGTCGCTCAAAGACAAACTCTGTTGGGGAAAATAAACTTTATGTACGATTTGACAATGTACGATTTAATTATTTATGTACCATTTTGCCCTGTGGGCTGATGTACTATTTGCATTATTGATATGCTGCACAAATGACCAAATTCTCAAATCTCCAAATAAATCGTAAATCGTAAATTCGTAAATCGTAAATAAGTTAGGTAAATCGTACATCGTAAATTCGTAAATCGTAAATAAAATCGTAAATAAATTGGATTACATTTCACTCATAGACAAGTACTACGCTCCTTATCCCGACCTTCGTTATGTGTTGGTTACCCACTCCATGCAGGTGCGGGACCGTGCCTTAAAGATACTGGATGCACACCCCGAATGGGCGGAGCAGGGGCTTGTGGACAGGCGTTTTGTGGAGGAGGCATCCATGTTGCACGACATCGGCATCATCTTCTGCAATGCCCCCAAAATCTACTGTACAGGGACACACCAATACATCGAACATGGTTATCTTGGTGCTGAACTGCTGCGCAAAGAGGGCTTGCTGCGTCATGCCGATGTGGCTGAGAGGCATACAGGCAGTGGCATCACCATCGACCAAGTCATCCGTGAAGACCTCCCCATACCTGTCAAAGACTACTGCCCGCGCACTTTGGAGGAGAAACTCATCTGCTACTCCGACCGATTCTACTCCAAGACACACCTCGGCGAGGAAGCAACTATCCGCAAGATACGCCACAACTTGTGGAAATACGGCCATGATGCCATTGTGCGCTTTGAGGATATGCAACGTATGTTCGAGCCGGAACTACTAGCACAAAAGTTAGCCTAACTATATACAAATATACTACCTATTTCTCGGCGGGCGAATCGGCGTCGGTGCTCCAATAAGGGTTCTGGTAGAGCGGTGAGGTCTCCTTGGCAGCACCGTCGGCGGAGGTGAGGAGGAACTCCTTGACATTGATAGGCGAGAGATAGTATGCCATGTGCCATGTCAGCCCCTCATAGCCCTCTTGCTTGGCGTTGCGCCGGTAGGGTTTGTAGTACTCGCCATCGCTCTGCGGCGACACATTGGCACTATCCGTGCCATTGCCGATGAGCGTGATACCTGCATCCGCATACATCTTTTGCATACCTGCACTCCAGATATGTATGCCTTCGGGGTGATAGGGATGGTCGATGAGTTGGTCGAGCGCACGCCAGCGTATCAAGTCCATCCAACGCATGCCCTCTGCGAGGAACTCGGAGCGGCGTTCACGGCGGATATTGTAGCGGGTAGCGTCAATCAGTTGCCCTGCGGTGTAGGCACCGAAGTCATTCTTGGCTTCCCGGTTCATATCAGTAGCAGCGATGGTCTTGATGAAGTCCTCGTCCACGCCTGCACGGCTGCGAAGTGCACGCCAGTAGCCCTCGGCTTTACTGTCCAGTGAGCCCTTGGCTTCGTAGCAAGCCTCGATATAGTTGAGCAGGGCTTCGGCACTGCGGAAGGTGATGCAGCCCGTGGTGGAACCTCCTTGCTTGCATTGCTTCTGCTGGGTGGAGTTGCCTTTGCGGAGTGAGTAGCCGGTGGCATAGGTCTCGGTCTCGCCCGTGAACTGCGGGATTGGCTCTATCTCAATGGCACCATTGGGTTCGGTGGTAGGATAGACATAGTTGCGTTGCCCCGGCTCTTTGAGGAAGCAGGAGAGACGTGTGTCGCGGTCGGAACGCACGGCAGTGAACGACTCATCGCCCCGATAGAGCGGACTGGCATAGACAGGCAGACCGTCTTTCATCAAGTAACTATCCACCAGACCGCGTGTGAGGCCCGTACCGGCATTGCCACGATGGGCATAATAGACTACGCTGTGCGCCACAAGATTGGTGGCATACGGACACCAGAGAATGGACCTCAGGGGTGCTATACAAGTCTTCAGTACCGAACATATCCATATAAGGGTTGGCGGGGTCGGATTCTGTCTGCTGCACGATACCCGTGTTCTCGGTGAGGACAGCGGCGTCGGCTACCTGTTCGGCGGCTGCCATAGCCTGAGTGAAGAACCACTTTGCCTCAGCACTGATGTCCCCGCGCGGGAAGGTGTAGCCTTGGTTGTAATCCTTCTGCAGCCCTACCCATTCGGCGTTGCCAGGCACAAATGGCGTGCCTGCAAAGTTCTTGAGGAAAGAACCCTCATAGAGTGCCACCCGCGACTTGAGCAACAGGGCAGCCTCACGTGAGATGCGGCTGTTGGACATCTTGGCGGTCATCAGCGATGCGGCACGGTCTAGGTCCTGCATGATGAAACGTGCCACAGAGTCGGACGGCATACGATGACTGGCAGCAATAAGGGTGTCTTTGTTGTCTGGGAGCGGTCGGGTGATAATAGGGAAATCGCCAAACGCCTGCAGTTTGTCGAAATAGCCATACGCGCGGAGGAAATACATCTCGCCTATATAGTGGTCGATGTTTTCTTTTACGCCGCTTATCCCGCCTGCATTGTAGCGCGGCAGTACCTGCGAGAAGAACCAGTTGCACTTGTAGATATTGCTGAAGTCGTAGCCCCCGCCTGTCTGCGGTACAAGCCACAAGCCGAGGAACTTATAGCCCGGTCCGCCGGCACTGATTTGGTTGTCGGAAGTGGCATCGGCAGCGAAACGCCCATAGTCCCAACCCGTGGTGCTTGACCATCCGCCATGGCTCGGAAGGAAATCAGTGTAGCGTCCGTCCACAAAAGAAAGAACGGCTGCTTCTGTGGTGAAGTACTGTTCGGGTGTGACGGAAGATAGGGGCTCTTTGGTGAGCCAATCATCGCAACTTGGCAGACACAAAGTGCTGATGCCCAATATGATGCTATAAACTAAGGTTCTCGTTTTCATTGTAGATTCGATATTAGAAAGTGATACTCAAGCCGCATGAAAGTTGCATAGACAGCGGGTAGGCATTGCCGTTGTTGCGTGTACGCCAGTCCTTTCCTGCAACATAGTCGCTGCCACCATCGATAGTCTCAGGGTCGAACATCTTGGCAAGGGATGTACCTGTCCAGATATTCTCTGCCGAGAAATAGAGGCGCAGTTTCTGAATATGGGCTTTGCTCATCCACTTATCAGGGAAAGTGTAACCAATCTGGATGTTCTTTAGGCGGATATACGCCGCATTCTGCAGATAGCGTGACTGCGGTTGGTGGTTACGCCCGCGACCTCCTCCATTGTCGAAAGAAGGGCGCGGATAGTAAGCGTCGGTATTCGCCTCCATAATGCCCCGCTGCACAAGCAGGGAGTTTTCGTCACGATAGAAATCGAGGTGTTGCACCAAAGCCGCCGACCACCATGCATCGGTGTTGGCTCCCCAGAAATAGGACGAACCCTGCCAATAGCCGCGTTTCATCACTCCTTGGAAGAAGATACGCAAGTCCACGCCATACCATGCGGCATTGAGGTCTATGCCAAATTGGTAACGCGGGGTATTGTTGCCCAATATCTTCAGGTCGCCATGGTCATGCATAGTGCGCTCGCCGGCGGAGATGCGTCCATCACCATCAAGGTCGGCATACATGATATCACCGGCACCCCAACCCGAACCGAGTGCAGACTGCCCCATGCGTGGCTCGGACGGGTAATAACCATTGTGGTTGTAGAAGTTCTCGTCCAATAGGTCGAGGTGCGCATTCATCTCTTCCTGCGACCGGGCAATGCCTACCGTCTCATAGCCCCATATATTGCCGAGTTTCTCACCGGCGAGGTATTGGTCAATAGAACCTGTGGTGTTGCTCGGATAGCGGGTTATCATAGTCTGCGCATCGGAAAGGAGGAATTTGATGCCATACTCAAAACCGTTGCTCCGATGGTCTTGCCAAGCGATTTCCAACTCCCAACCATAGGTCTTGAGGTCGGTATTGTTGGTCTTGGGCGGCGTATAGCCAAGGATAGACGGCAGTTCGACCGATGCTCCTATCATATTGAGGGTATAGCGGGTGTAATAGTCAAACGACCCGAAGAACCGGTTGTCGAACAATGCCCAATCGAGACCCACATTCCAATTGCGCACTTTCTCCCACGTCAGACTTGTGGAAATAGCGGCAGGCACACCGATAACAGTAGTCTTTTGTCCGTTTTGGAGCCATGCACCGCCATTCACAACAGGGCTGAACGTGAGGTAAGTCGGGTACCAACCATCGGTGTTCTGGTTGCCCAGTTCGCCATACGAGCCACGTATCTTGAGTGTGCCGACGTTACGTTTATAAGGTTCCATAAAGGCTTCTTCAGCGATGTTCCACCCCAATGACACCGACGGGTATAGGTTCCAGCGAAGAGGACCGCGGTAACGTGATGTGCCGTCGTAACGGATATTGGCTTCTACGAGGTAGCGACCAAGATAGTCGTAGTTGATACGCCCGAAGAAACCTGCCGTACTCCACGAACTGCGGTTTCCGTAGGGTGAGAGTTCCTTCTTCTCCCACTGCTGTGTGTCGGAGTTCCAGACGAGACCTGTGGTGAGGTCTATCTCCGGTTGGTCGGGGGAGATAAGTCCATAGGCCGTTACGCCATATTGCTTCAGCCAGAGATTTTCAGCCTGCGCTCCAAGCAGAAAACTGAGATTATGTGCATCATCTATGCTAATATGGTACGTGGTACGGAGATCGGCGAGGATATAATCTTCACGGTACCGCTGTTCCGAAACCGAGGTGGTGGCAATGTCCTTGCCGACAGGCTGTCCGTAGATGTCGCAGTTGTAGGTGGCAAGCGAGTAGGACTTGGTGTCCTGTGAACGGAGACGATAGTTGAAGTCACCAATGACAAGCCAGTTCTTGACAGGTTCAAAAGTGAGTGAAACCTGCTGATACAGATTGTCGGTTATCTTGTCGTACTGTCCGCCTTGCAGGAAGTCGCGCCCGGGCCATGAGTCAGAATAGAGGTTGCCGTTGTTGTCATAGAGGGGCAGGTTCGGCCAATTCTGACGCGCGAGGTTATCATACAAGCCGTCGCTCATCGCAGAAGGCTTGGTATAATCATCGCGGATAAAACGCGCATTGTATCCTATTCTGAGCCAATCCGTAAGTTTGGCATTGACCTTGCCCGTGCCGCTGAAACGTTGCAGGTTCTCTTCACCGAGATTGAGCAAGCCCTCCTGCTTCATATAGTTGAGCGACACGTAGTAGTTTATCTTGTCGTTGCCGCCGTTGGCAGACAGGTTATGCTCCTGCGAGAAGTTGAAATCCTTGTAGAATATGTCGTACCAATCGGTGTTGGCATTGGCTGTGGTGAAAGCATTCTGCCATTGTGTGCCGCTCTCGGGCATAGGCAGGACGGTTGTTATCTTCCCCTGTTGGTAATCCAAGATGCGCTGTATGGTCTCATCGGTGAAGATGATGGCGTTCATATCGTTGGCTGTATTGCGTGCCGCCTCGTTGTAGTACTGCGCAAACGTGTACGAGTCCATCTGGTGCATCTTCACGATAGGTGCACCCCAACGGAAGTTGTTGTTGTAGTTGACCTGCGTCTTGCCGTCTTTGCCGCTCTTGGTTGTAACCAGAATGACCCCGAAAGGCGCACGCGACCCATAAATAGACGAAGCCGCTGCATCTTTCAAGACGGAGATATTCTCAATGTCCTGCGGATTGATGGCATTGAGGTCGCCCTCCATACCGTCTATCAAAACAAGCGGACTACCGCTCGACCCCTCACCGATAGTCGCCGTACCACGGATATTGATTTTGGCCGTTTTCTCCAGACTACCTGTGTTATTGGCTATCTGCAGACCGGGGACGACACCCTGTAGGGCCTGCGTGGCAGTCGTTACGGGGCGTGCTTCAATAGCCTTTGCGGAGGCTACTCCCACCGCACCTGTCAGGTTCACTTTCTTCTGCGTGCCATAGCCCACCACGACAACCTCGTCCAGTTTCTGCGTCTCTTCCTTGAGAATGATATGAACAACGGTGTCCCCGCGCAATGGGACCTCTTGGGTGATGTAGCCCAAGCAACTGACCACCAATGTCTCATTGCCGGAAGCCGTGAGTGCAAAATTCCCGTCAAGGTCTGTTATCGTACCCGTAGTAGAACCTTTCACTTGCACCGCAGCACCGATGACAGGCACTTTTTGCACATCTACAATCGTACCGCTCACTTGTGCAAACGATACAAGTGCCACACTTAAGAATAAAACGATTGTAAGAAGATGTTTCATAGCACTTCAATTTTTGACATATCATCTTATATCAATGGCATATATACCAATATACCTGTTATCAGCACCTTACTGCCGTTTTCTTGTTTTGATTTGTTTGGGTTTGCAATATCCTTATTATTCCATTTCGCCTGCAAAATTACATCTTTTCCATTAGCCGACCAAAAGATGTTGCTACTTTTTTACTTTTGCAAAGTCAAGTTGTAAAAAAGCGACTATGTCTAATCCGCTCCCATCATGAGCAGCATTTCATACGTCAAAGAACACGGTCACTATTAAGGCATGGATGCGTATCTTGTTTACCCTATTCAGCAGGTCTCAATATCCTTTCCGCAATACGGCGGACGGGAATGCCGCAATCCGCACCTTGTCGCTTTGCGCCTTCCGCATATCCCACGGATTGATGCTCGCCGTGCCAAAGTATCCCACACCGCTCGGTGCAGCCCCAATCTGTAAGAACTATCACCTGCAAACACGAAAATTGCACTTTCTTTGCAACTTAATGACAAACAACATAATAAAAATGCACCTATTGCACCTGTTCTGGCATTGATTGGGACAAAACATCCTTTCACTCTACAAAGGCAAAGAATACTATTTTTATCATTTATTTCTATTCTTGCATACGTGTAGTTCCCGCCGACCTCACGCCGACAACTACGGTATTTTCACGGTTGATACACGGTAGATATACGGTAGATATACGGTAGATACACGGTAGATAATCGGTACATTGTGCTGACCACGTAATACCCTGACCGTAGGTACACGCCATATCTATGCCTACCTGCCGCTGTCTCTCACCTACCGCCTCGCCCTATTTCATATCCGTATCAGCCCCTTTCAGCAAATCGAACTTGCTCTGCACCTCCAGCTTGCGGTACTTGTTGAGTATCTCTGTGAAACGCGGCAGTTCGCGGATAGCGTCGAGATCAGTATCTACAGCGATATGCTGAAAGTCACGGTAGCCCAATGACAATGCCTTGTCGAAAGCGTTCAACGCCTGCTCGCTACGCCCCATCAGTGCGTAAAGGCATGCCGCATCGTAGTAGTTGTCTTCGGTTGGTTCTACCACAAAGATACTATCCATCAACTGCCTGATTTGCGCAGTCTGCTGCGCCACGAGCGACATCACTGACATGCAGAGTGCCGCCAAAAGAACTGTCAATCGGTTCATATCTTTATATTTATCTTATTTCATTAAATCTATATCTTTTTTCTGGCTCCTATGTGATATTGTCAGACAAAAAAGGCTGTAATGGGCTCATCATAAATAAGGAATACCTTTTTGCTCAGATACTTGTCTCTTCCACTTTTTTGTAGTACCTTTGCACCACTTTATATGGTACACTACTTTGTGGACCACAAAACAGTGAACCAATAGTAATCAGGTATGGTACAAGGAATTAATCGCTCATTTATCTATGGCGTTTCGGTGTCCGGCGACAACTTTACGGACAGAATCAAAGAAACGCGCCGTCTGAAAATGGACTTTGAGAACGGTCTCAATGTGGTGCTCATCTCTCCCCGACGGATGGGGAAAACCTCCCTCGTGAAGAAAGTGCAACAGGTAGTGGATTCATCGATAGTTCACACCGTGTATCTGGACATCTACGACTGCAAATCGGAGTATGATTTCTACAACAAGTTTGCAGAATCCGTCCTCAAGCAAACATCCGGCAGAATGGAGTTATTCTTAGGAAAGACCAAGAAATTCTTAACTCGCTTGACTCCGAAAATTTCTTTTAGTCCCGACCCGACTGCCGAGTATTCGGTTTCGTTGGGTATTACCCCAAAGGAATATGCTCCGGAGGAGATACTTCAGTTGCCGGAACTCATTGCGCAGCAGATAGGAAAGCATATCGTGGTGTGTATAGACGAGTTTCAGCAAGTGGCGGAATGGTCCGATACATTACAGGTACAGAAACGTATGCGTGGTGTATGGCAGCATCAGAAGCATGTGTCTTACTGTCTGTTCGGCAGTCGTCAGCACATGATGAACAAACTCTTCCAAAGCAAGGCGATGCCGTTCTACCAATTTGGCGAACCCAATTATCTGCAACCTATCCCTACGGAAGACTGGATTCCGTTCATTCGTCAGAAGTTCACCGACAAGGGACTGACAATATCCGAGGAGCATATCCGTACCATTTGCGATACGGTCCATAATCAATCGTCCTACGTCCAGCAATTGGCATGGAACGTGATGATTAACACCGATACCGAAGTTACGGAACAGACCATACAGGCAGGCATCAGCGACCTGCTTATCCAATGTACGCCGCTCTTTATGGAGCAAACAGGAGGACTGTCAAGTTACCAAATGAACTTCTTGAAAGCCATTGCTGCGGGGCAACATAATCAGTTTACATCGGCATCCGTGCTTCAGGAATATCAATTGGGAAGCAAGTCCAATGTGGAGCGTATTCAGAATGTCCTGCGCGAAAAAGACTATATAGTATCCACTCCGGATGGTATTTTCCTCTCCGACCCTATTATGGAACTATGGCTGAAATCCAAACTCTAAGTTCCGAACACCGCAAGTCCGATAAAGTTCTCCAGCACTTTGTCTGACAATATGTCAAAGAATACTTTAGATTTTTACGCCATCATAGTTATTGTTTAGTCGTTATTTTGAGTACTTGGCGTTGGTTGTCGATTTCGATTTTGCCGAGACGTTGGAGGACGGATTGCCCGAGGAGCAAGGGGGCACGCTGGTTGCCCACTACCGAGGCACGGACGGCCTTGAGTTCCAAGCCGCCGAAGTCAATCTTCTGCAGGATGATATTGGTGCCAATAGAGATACTACCATCGGCAGTGATATACGCCGAGTTGCCCACGATGTCCTTTTTGCTCAAGTAGCCGTTCTTGTACATGAAACTTGCCTCTGTTTGCGAGATGGACACATTGCTTGCACCTGTGTCGAAGACAAAGGTCAATGGTAGTCCGTTGATAGAGCACTTCACCGTGGTTACTCCGTTGGCTGCAGAGAAGGGCACTTCTACCACTCGTTCTGTTTGCACCGCGTCTTGTGTGGTGGAATCCAAACGTGAGATACGCTCCTGTACTTGAGCTTCATAGACAGCCAACAGGCTATCGAAACGTGCGCCATGGATAGCGTGGAAGTCTATGTCGCGGCGGGCATAGGCATACTGCGCATGGTTGCTCTCAAGGTCTTGCGTCAGCAGGCGGAATGCATCCTCGGTCTTGCCCTGCAAGGCACAGAGGCAAGCGACATTGTACGTTTCTTCGTGCGCCAGGCTGTCTGCCACAAGAATGCTGTCCATACGGTGTGTAGCCAAGGAGTCCTGTCCCATAAAGTGCAACGCGAAGCAAACCGCACCGTTATTTCCTTTTGTTGCCTTCTCAAAGTCCATTCGTGCCGCCAACGTGTCCCCCATTTCCCAATAACAGCGTCCGCGCATATAGTTCAGGTATGGCTGCGGGGCAAGAGCAACTGCCATATCGTAGTCCTCTATCGCCTTTTGGTACTGCCCCGAGAACAGGTAGGCTTGTCCGCGGTCGTTGTAATAACCAGCATTGGTCGGCTCTTTCTCGATAATCGTATTCAGGTCGCGGAACATCTGCACCGTGCTATCCATATTGGCATAGATGTCTGCTCGTGCCTCCAGATAGCCGTAATCGGTGCTGTCTGCCTCTATTGCCAGATTGATAGAGCGAAGAGCCCTCTCAAAGTCGCCCAACTTCTCATAGACCCCTGCCCTGAAACTTTCCGTATATTGTTGCGGAACGATGCCTTCCAGTTTGTCTGCCGCACGCAATATACCTTCATAATCATGGTTATCACTTATTACATACATCTCGCAATATACCCAATTGGGGTCGTTGGGTGCCAGCCGTTGCTTCACGCGGAACTCCGTCAGTAGGCATTGACGCAGGACAGGAGGAAGATACTCCAGCAAATTGAGCGATTCGCGGTTCATGGGGGACTTCTCTAGACTCGCCACGATATGCTTGGCGGCATCCTCGTATTTGCCCAGATGTATCTCTGCATCGGCACGTGCTGCCAATGTCTGGTAGCCGGATTCTAACTTGTCGGCTTTCTCGAACACGGAGAGCGCATCGGTGTAACGCTTGGCAAACATATAGGTCTGCCCAAGCATATAGAGCCACTCCACAGAATAGGGTTCCATCTCCGTTGCCTTTTGGAAGTCTGCTGCCGCCATATCGTAGTTGTGCAGATAGGCGTAGTATCGTCCGCGGAAGTCATAATACTTGGTATTCTCAGGTGCAAGGCGTATGGCTTCGCTGAAGCAGTGCAATGCCTGCACGGTGTCCGTCAGGTAGTAGCCGTAGGCAGTGCCCATACGTGTATAGACATAGGCACGGTCCGCCTTGGCGTTCTTGGGCAGATACTTTAGCGCGTCATTGGCTGCATGGAGGGTGTTGCCTATCTCGTCGCGGTGCAAGTAGGCAAACGACAGGTACATATAGGCATAGCCGTTCTTGGGGTTGTCGGCTAACTCCTTTTGCAGGACGGAGATACCCTCTTCGTACTCCTCGTTGTTGATGAGTTCCTTGCCGCGTTGGTAGTTGTACGAGGCTGGTTCCTGCGGTTGTTTGGCAAAGGTTGTCGTGTAGCCCATAACAGCGGCTACAAGAATAAATAAGGTTCGTTTCATATTGCTGATTTGTTTTGTTTACGTAATTTCGACATAATAATCTGTTTCCCTATCATAGGGGGAAAAACATTAATTACCACAAATTGACCATTAATTTCACGTGATACATAACGGATATTGTTTAGTTAAATCCTATTTTACGTGCTTGCGTTTCTTTTTCTGCAGATGCAGGAAAATCTTGTTGTGCACGCGGGCGCAAGTTTTCCATGGTTTGCATCATAGCACCAAATCTCTTGTACGCAGAGTTAAACTCCTGTATGAATTCGCGGGCATTGCGGACATCTGCTCTGTAGAACGAATGTATCAAATTGTCCTGTACATGTGTAGGGGTATCCATATGTTCCGATGACAATGAAGCAGTCAGCACCGCTTGACCCAAAGGAGATACACGTTTGAGTTCTTCGTCTAATGTGGCATAGTCGAAAAGGACCCGAATGGCAGGACGTTCCGGCATACGATAACATTGCGCACGGAAGCGGATGTCGTTCTTGTAAATACACAAGTCACCCTCATCGCGTTCCCACTTGTAGCCATCTTTGGTCAATAGTTTGGTAACCCGATTCTCAAAACGGTGTACATCATGGGGTACGACAAGGTAGTTTTTTATAAATTGATACCCATAACACAGGACCGGTACGCCAAACATCAGCGTAACAAAGAAGATAAAAAGTGGTGACATATACTTTGTAATTTAGTTGTTAATTTTATGTTTGTTGCGTTGCCACCAAATCCAACCATATACGTCACGCAATGTATATGATGTATGATGGCGTTGGTTATATTCTTCTATCGTAACCGTGTCTCGTCCGTCAATAACCAAATTAGGTTTCATCCATTTCCTTAACTTCTTTGGTATAGGGCGTGGTCGATTACGGTAGCGATGATTACGATAAGTCCGAACCACCCATGCAATGGGATATATCGGCGACATTAACACAAACAACACCTTTTGCCATGAGGTGTGGATATTTTTCTTGTACCACCCTTTCGGCAAACTGAGTATGCCGATGAGACACCAACCGACGAAAGTCGTGACGACAATTATTGCTATGCGTATCATATTGTTTAGTTGTTTATTTTTTTGCGATTGGTTGTTGTTCCTGTACAGGATAGCATTCATGTACAACTATATAGGCACAACAAAAACACCTCTCTATTGACGGTGTCTATCAATAAAGAGGAGATTTTGTGTGAAATCTATCAGTGAGAAGAATTTTTTTTGAGATTTTATAGTAGCCCCGTCATATAGACAGGAACCAATTTGGTCATTCCGTCTTTGTGCAAATCCTTGGTATAGATTAGATACCGGTTGCCGATATATGCCGAAAACTTCTTGCAGAACTCGTCCAACGACTTGTGCATCTTATAGCCTGACGATTTTACCTCTATCGGGCATAGTTTGCTCCCGCGAGAAAGGAGAAAGTCCACCTCATTGTTATGGTTTGATGTAGCAGACCGCCAAGTATGGTAAAACAAGCGGTTTCCTGCAGCCACCAACATTTGCGCTACGACATTCTCATAGACGTAGCCCAAATCTGCAGGGAGTTTGTCGCTCAATAATTTCCGATAGATTTCATTGTCCGTTACACTCTTGTCCCAAAACGCCAATGTGATGAACAAGCCCGTATCACCCATATAGAGTTTATATTGTCCATAGTCTGTATGCAAGGGCAACCCTACATTAGGCTGATTGACATGATGGGCAAAATTAACGGTCATACTATCTTCCATATCACGCAGGAATTCATCCATGGTCTCCTGTTCTTCGCTTCGCCCTAATACTCCTGTGGGCATATAGCGAGAGGCATTGCCGGTCAACTGAGCAGGGATAGCACTAAATAGTTTCGAGATTTTGCCTGAAGGGTCAATCTTCAAGAAATCATCCAAATAGAGTTCGATGATTTCACGTTTCTTTTGATCCACTTCAGCCAAGTTGTTCGTATCAAGATACGTATTTACCGCTTGCGGCATTCCGCCGACCAGCATATAAAGCCGGAAATCCCGCATCAGTTTGCGCGTTACCGCATCACCCATAGCCTGCATATTAGCCAATGCCTCTTTCAACAAGGGAATGGTAACTTCATCATCCAGTGCCCACTTGAATTCCTCGTAATCCATCGGGTACATAGTCAAGCGGGTTTCCTCGCTGGGAATGACAATATCTTTCGTATGTTTCTTGATACTCAACAGCGAACCTGTTTCGATATAGTCATACCGGTGGTCTTTGACGAGGTACTTAATGGCTTCGCGTACCTTAGGGCACTTCTGTATCTCGTCGAAAATAATTACCGATTGCCGCTCATACAAACGCACACCATATATGAATTGGAGTTGCAGAAAAAAGTTGTTTCTGTCGGAGACATTCTCCACCGCTTCCCATAGTGCGGCAGGAGCGTCTGCAAAATCCACAATGATGTAACTTTTGTATTCATGTTTAGCAAACTCCTCAGCAATAGTCGATTTGCCGACTCGCCGAGCCCCCTTGATTAGCAAAGCAGTAGAACCATCTTTTGTTTGCTTCCACTCCTGCATTTGGGCGTAAATCTTCCGCCTGAAAGTACGTTCTGTATCCATGACTACTGAAATTGAGACTGCAAAATTATAAAGAAATGTCGGAATCCCCAAATCTTTTTCGTCGATTATGTGTCAAATCCCACAAGTTTATGGCGGAATTATGTACCGAATCCTACAATTTGTATATTATAATCCTATGTGCGTTGCCTCAAACATCAGAATCAATCTGTGCACAGACAATTATAAAGAGATGATTATTCCTATATATTCTTTAATTCTGCAAAGATATTCTATCAAAATCATTTTTATTATCAAGTAATATCTGATGCTTTAGAAATAATGATCCAATGTCAAAACTGAGTTCGTCAGCAGGTTCTCCATGATTTTGATATATGTTTTTTTCCTGTTGTATATACTCTGACATTTCATCCCAAATCTCTTTCTGTGAAAGTTCGTGCTTGTTCCATTTCAGGAACGCTTTAACGTCAGGATTTCCATGAAGGTATCCCAAGATAAGTTCCTCTAAAGATTGTATCAATTGTGTTGACATACCTATGTATTGCGCTTGGGTCTGGTGTATTTTTTGAGAACAGAAGCCTTGAGGGATTCCCAAGATATATTATCATTCTTTCTTTGTCCTTCTACATCCAAGATTCTCTGCATTTCGGATCTTTCTTGAGCGAGTTCTTCATCAGTCATAAGAGACTCTCTATTAAAATAAAGTTTGTCTATTGTTATTGTGAAATCATCCCAAGTTGGTTCTCCCCCATCTGCAGATTTGACTTTTACGCTATAGAAAATAGGTTCTCTTTTGCATCCTATAGAGCCATCAAGAAGACGCCCAACATGATATGTACTCCTTAATTCTTTAACTATTTGCACTTTATCGTGTCCCCATCCATCATTGATTTCTATATAATACGATTGTCCTCCTATTTCACCATAGTCGCTGTGCTTGATAATCCGAACTACTTTTTCTTCTATATCCCAATCATAGTGCCACATATTCTCAATTTCCGCAAGTCTTCTGATTGCCAACAATTGGATTTCACTTGGTAACATCTTTCGATTGTGGGTATCTAATGTTAAGAAATCAATCGGAATCCCTGTTTTTGCATTCACTATAGAACAATTTCTTATCAACCATGCACAATCTGTTTCTATCAATCGTTGTTGTATAAAAGCCTTACATGGAATGTATCCATACTTATCACATTCTATTTCTTGCCATATCAGTTCTTCTGCTTTTACCACCTCATATCCATCCATTAAACAGATGGGTTTTATGCTAAATACAGATGCCCCAACTCTTAAAAGCAACGATTTTGATTTGCGATAACTATGACACATCTTTTCATCAACTAACCACATTCCATTAAGATTATATTTTCGTTTCAAGAGCATATTGATCGCGAAAAAAACTGCTGCATTATAATCCGCAGTAAGGCTATAATCTGTTTTTGCAGGATCTCCTAGTGCTATATATCTATCCAATAATTCTTTTGGTATTTGAGAATCAATGCTCAGTAGATGCTCATTGGCTTTATTCTCCCGCAAAGTAGGTGTATATTTTTCTTTCCAACCAAATTGACATCTCACATATCGAGAGATGCCTCCATCAGGATAACGTGCAATGGTCATTTTAAGTCCTTCATGACTCAAGTACATACCACAATTAGGGCAAAAGTTAGCATTATCAGGAATACTCCACGTATTACAATTAGGACAATTCATCACGCTCAACGTTTAGTAAGGATATTTATTGGTTTTCTATGTACTTTTGCATTTTCTTGATGACTATGTCTGCGACAGGTCTGTAAAAATCGTCTGCAAGTGCAGTCCATCCAACACGCATTATATCCATTTCTTCCCCAACTTTTCCAGATGTATTTTTTTGCAGAATATCACATACTTGTTCAAAGTTATAGCAGGATGGAGGTAGGTCATCAGTATCTGTGGCATATAAATTCTTGATAATTCCAAAATCGGGATCTGCAACCAACAAGACATATCCAGACAAAACAGATTCTATATCGGGAGAGTCTACTATCTCTTTGATTTTATTTAATTCTAACAAAGTCATGAAATTAATTATAATTCGTTCATTATAAACTTAATACATCCATTGGGCATATCCTGAATATCTAAAATACAGAACGAGGTGTTTCTCGGAAAATTAACCTGATATTCAGCATTGCCACAATCTTCTCCATGATTATAGAGTGCGTACACTTTTTTTGCTGTAGTTTGCCTATTTCCTTTAAGATGTATCTCATATATGCTTTCCTCATCTTTAGGCGTCCAATTATTTTCCGTTGTTGTTAGGCTGAATGGGCAACACCAAGTATCTCCGATTGCAAAATCCGTCTTATCTTTCTTTAAATATCTACGAACTATAGGCTCCGTGCTTTGTGGTAATTTGGCAAGTAATCGTTCCCAAATGTCAATCATTCGTTGTCGACATTCAGTTCCTTCAGCACTACGAAAATACCAAGAATACTTGTCTATCATTAAGCAAAAGATAAGTTCTTCCCCATCTGTTATGTGGTATAGGTTTCTTACATCAGAAGATAATCTACAACCTTCTGTAATTAATTCCCATCGCGTGGAAAAGGGACGCATACGCAAGAATTCAAGAGGATCTTTTACAGACGTCTTCCCTATGAAATGTTCTGATTGCGGCGTATTACACCTCCGTTTTTCTTCACTTAACAAAAACAAAACATCTTCATCCATAATTGTGATTTTTCTATATTCTGTGATGACGTTAACGAACCGATTGCTCGATTTGAATTTTATCCATCAGTTTTTCCTAATCACCATATACCTTTGAATATTGTGTGTGTTGACAGATTCTTTAGAATATCTCCATTGGTCTGGATTTGACAAAATGGTCCTATAGGTATCTAATAAACTCATATTGCACTATGTCATTGTTTATTTAGGTGATTTAACTAACTTTCTGCCACACGCGGGACAGTATTTGATTCCATCAGGAAATATCTTTCTGCAATTGGGACAAGTCCATACATAATTATCAACTATCTTCTTAGTTAAACGTTTTCCATCCACTGCACAAAAAACGGCTCCTTCAGGATATACCCTACCACATTCGCAAACCATTTCTATCTTTTTGATTCCACTCTTTATCTCAGTTTCATTATTTTTCTGTTGCGCTTCTAATCGCTTCAATTCTGAATCATAATTGCGGCTTTTTATCCGAGCACAGATGCGCAGAATTCCTAATGCCAACATAGCAATAGCGAAAGCAATAATGAGATGTGTCCATTTGCCACGCCCTTCAACCGTTTCTGCAACTACAAAACCAAACAAGAAAGATCCAAGTAGAAGTTGAATGATGATTGAAAAGACCATAAAATAGTCTATTCTGATGTATCTTTCATTCTTTTTTTTATTAAAGCCACACACTTCACAAATATTTCCTTGATTTTGATGTCCACAGATATTACATTTCCACATAATAGATAATCATTTAGTCTTCAAACAAACCAATAAGCGCCACCTATACCTAATCATATATTTTTGACTGATTCTTACTATACAAAACTATACTAACTGAGTTGTAAGGTTTAGCGGAGCGTATAACTTACTTTTTGATACAATTCCATGGTAACCTGCTAAATATATCTCATCCGCATAATTTTTCACCATGTGGTCTGGGCACCATGGCTCCAACAGAACTTCTTCAAAAACAACATTTGGCATAATCTCATACTGATAGATAGTATCGTGGTTGTTATTATCAACGCCCTTACAATACAAGATTCGCACCTCCTGTTCATAACTAAATTCTTTCCTTTTTGTCAAAAGCATCTGCATTTGATTAACATTTGTAGGGTCGCTTGCCAATGGTTGGGATGCCAGTTCCAATACGCCCCTAATTTCTTCTTCTGTAGAATAATCTACTCTACCAATAAAGAACTGCCATTCTTTATCTTTTGCCCCATCATCATATAATGGTTCAAATATCTTTCGGACAGTTGTCTTGATACGAACACTTCTTTTGGCTCCGTTGTTGGTATAAACACGCCATAGACCATCACACTCTTCGCTACGATGAGTCCAACATTGACCATACCAACTATCACTAATACATGACATGTCTATCAATTCACCATCCGGTTTTCTGTATTCGTGATTTAAGAGTACATTTTCAAAAGGATCATCCCACATTGACGGACGGGCCAAAGTATTTTGATTGGTTTTCACCATTTCCAAAAATCGGTGATATGAAAGGATACGATAAATAGGAGTATTTAATCCCAAATTTATAGCATTCGCATCTATCCTCATTTCTACAGATGCATCCGCTGCATCTGCCATATTAAGCAAATTGCGTCTATTTTCTCGAGAATAATTCAACATAAAGTTATTGTAAATTTGATAGAGTTTGTTTTAGTTGTTGATTTTAACTATTGCTTTTATCAGCACTTTACTATTCAGTTCTACTCCTGCACGGAGGATGGCACGGATAGGAGTGCCGTCTTCGATGAGGGTAAAGGGGACGGGTTTGTGGCGGAGGGAGCAGAAAGATGTTTCTTTGGTGATGGGTGTGCAACCACCCAGATTCATAGAGGTGATGATTTGCTCGGACATATCAGAGAGCAAATCTTTGGCTTCACCGTCGGGCATCTGTGCCGCCAGTTGGTCGTAGGCCTTCACCATTTGCGCCAGTTGTAAACAGAGAGCCTCAAAGTCTTGTGATGGCGATGGTGCATACCGATTGGGTTGCACGACTTGTTTAGTGGCACAATCGCGCCAACGGGTAAGCAATGTTGTTAGAATTTGGTTCATACATTCATTATAATCTCCCATACGTTTGTGCGGCATAGACTGCAATCTCTTGCATCTTCGGGTCTACGTACCGCATTGATTTACCTTGCCAAAACATCTGGCGTTTCGTTTTCTGCTCGTTGGTCAAATCGCCTCGTCCTCCACGATGCAAGCCGAAGAGTGTACAGAGTTCGACGTATTGCTCTTGTGAGAAATGTTCCCGATGGCTTTGTACCTCTTTGAGCATCTTGTAATTTTCGTTCTGCCCCTGAATCTCGGATAGCAATTGTTCGGTTGGCTTGACCAACTCCTCCAGTATCGCCTTATCCAATCGCTCGATGTCAGTCTCTGTCTTGATTTGCGAGCGGATAAAAGCAGTCAGTTCCTCTGCTGCGGCAGAGTCGGCAGGACGAATATATTGCCTAATCAGCAATTCCCACTCCGTAGATTTCTTGGCGGCACGTTTGACAGAGTACATTGCATCGTTGCGAATAAGCAGGAGTATCTTATTCAGTTTGCTGAGCAGAACCGTACAACGTATCGCCTTGCTGCGATTGAAGAACTGCTCCTGCAATACCTGCTTTACCTCGTCAAAATTCGCCAACTCGTATAGTTTCTTTGTCGCGACCTCTACCGAAGCCTCTTGATAGAGCACCTTGATGATAGCACGAAATGCTCCCCAAGGAATGTTACCTTTCATCTGTCTGCGTACATCTGCCGGCAAGAGATTCGGATATTGTTTCAATAATGCAGCGTCGTATTTCCCTTCCCAAGCATCCTGTTTTGCACTGAGGTATTTGGTGAAAACAACCTCGGGAATAGTCCGTAGCAGGCTTTGCCAATGTGCCAGATTGTGCTCGTTGTTCCGCACGGCTGTATATAGACAGGCAGAAACGGGCAAGACATCACTCAATTGCTCCTTGAGGCTATTTGCCACATAGGCTGCCTGCTCCCGACTATTATAAAGGGTGGCTTCTTCCTCGTCAATACGGGATATGATGCCTATGGCATTGAGGGCAGATGCACCCTCACACGCTTGTGCGAAATCGTCCAAGAACTGTTTGTTCCCCGCATTGGCAACCGCTCCGACCAGATAGATGACGGCATCTGCTTTTGCCGTGAGTTCGCGCGTCTGGGCATCATGTTCGCGGCGAAGTTGCTCCTCGTCCTGCGAATGGATGCCAAATACAGTCTCGGCAGCCTCTTGGTGGTCACTGACCACGGCATCTGTTCCCGGTGTGTCGATAAGGATAAAGTCCTTCAAAATCGGGTTCTCCAACTGACGCTCAAAATAGAGGACATTCCTCCGTTTGGCAGCCGCAGCGGGGACATGTCCCTGCAAAGAATCCATAAATGTCTGACTGACGAATTCCTCTCTGCCATCTTTATAAACGACTTTGACAGGATATACAGGATTGGCAGGTTTGCCATACACAAATCGGTTGATAGTGGCAGTAGCCTCGGTCTCACCCACCAACGCAAGGTCTTCGCCCAGCAATGTATTGATAAACGTACTCTTACCCGCCTTGACACGCCCGCCTACTGCCAACCTGCAAGGTGTATATACCTGCAATTTGAGTGCGGCAATCTCATCCAACCATCTGACAGAATCGGGCAACTCACGGATAATCTCCGTGCTGCGATTCAATATGGCAAGTGTGCGTTCCTCTATAGGATTCATGGTCGATACGAAAAATTGGGTTTGCCGCAATTCATGCAAAACTTCTCATTGGACAAGATGGGCTTGCCACAATAGATGCAGAAATGCTTAGTCTGCTCTGCTTTTAAGGGAGGAGCGGGAAGGTCGGCTTTCTTGACAGTGACCCCTACGGAGTACATCGCACCCACGGCGACAGCAACATCCAACGCCCCTGTCGTTACCACTTTGACACCGCTACCCAGCAGACTCTCCATCTCGGTCTGCACCATAGGAAGGCGGGAACTGCCACCAATCAGTATGGCATAGTCAAGAGGCAGGTGATTGGCTTGTATATCTTTGAACACCTGCTGTGCCTTGCCAATCGTCTTGTTTATCCAAGGTTCAATAATACGATTGAAATCCGCTTCAGAAAACTCGCGGCGCACATTGCCGACTCCAGGGATGTAGGCACTGATGTAATCTGCCATCTGCCCGCGACTCAACTGCTCTTTCTGGCGGCGGCACCGATAGAGAAATGCCAAGTCCACCTCCTCGGGGTCGGAAGTGATATGCTTGCCCTTGGTGGCATATACATATTTCTCCCAATCGCGATAGAGTGCCAAATCTATATCATCACCACCGCAATTACTATCCCCCTGCGGTGACAACGGAAGGTGAATATCGCCATCGTTTTCGATTTTGACATACGCCACATCGAAAGTGCCTGCGCCAAAATCATAGACCAACAGTCCCTTGCACGAAGCGGGAATGACTCCCGACTTGATGGCAAACAATGCTGCCGAAACAGGTTCCTCGAGCAACTTCACCTTTTTGAATCCCGCCAATGCGGCTGCATGCCTGAGACAATCTTTCTTCCATTCCTCGAATACAACGGGGTGCGTCAATATCACTTGCTCTATGTTTCCGTCCAAACGACACGATTCCTGCACCTGCTCTTTGATTTTCCGAAGGATAAATGAGATAATCTCGTCGTCTCCGTAAGTCTTGCCAGGGCGCAGGTATTTGTTCCCCTGCCGCATACGGGTCTTAACACCGGTAATGGTATTCTCTTGAACCAACCTTCGTTCTTCTTCGTCTGCCGTGGCAGCATCCTCCAATGCCAGATAAGGCGCATCGCCAACAATGACTTTATCTGATTTAGTGAAAGCCACTACGGATGGCATTTTCTCGCTACCCGATTCGCGGAAACGCACTGCTTCCGGTTTGCCCGTAGCAGGATTGAGCCACGAGGCGGAGCAGAAACTCGTACCAAAATCTATGCTTATCGTTACACTCATAATAACTTGCGTTGTTGTTCCATTTGGGTTAAAAGCGTCCGTGCCTTGGTAAGATTGTCAAAAACCGGTTTCCATTGCTTTTGGACGGTTTCTATCTCTTGTTGTTTTTCCCGACGAGCGGCATCATCTGCCTGTGCCTGCTCCTCCAACAGGCGAAGTTGATTGTCCAAGTTGCTTTTATGTTGCTCGTAGATAAGACGGACAGCGGACATACTCTGCTCCATAATTTTTTCTTCGGCTGATTGCAGTTGCGTCTTGCCATGGGTGGTTTTTACCAAGAAATTGTCGTATATCTGCGAATAGCATTTGAGAAGATGTTCTTTGAGATTCTGCTTCCATCGTTTCAGTTCCGTATCGCGTTTGGTGGCTATGCCCGAGCCAATACCCAGCAACAGACCGAGTGCCGCAATACCCGCCGTGAGA
>ERZ808274.320-NODE-320-length-26736-cov-3.251190_pt1 | contig 26736 bp, 27 predicted proteins | sample MGYA00521277_ERZ808274 | MGnify/ENA primary metagenome ERZ808274 (study PRJEB31516, sample SAMN03275597) | gut metagenome | biome: mammalia-associated habitat; material: feces | host: Papio cynocephalus | place: Kenya | collected 2012-07-28 ... | reverse complement strand
TTTCTGGATTAGTCAAATGTCCTAACTGTGGCGCAATGATTAAATCACATAACATTTGTCCAAAATGCGGTCATTATGATGGCAAGGATGTGATGAACAAAAAAGTTGCTGATTCTAAAACAGCAAAATAACCCCAAAAATTTCTTTAAAGAAATTAATTATGATATAATCGATTTGAGGTAAAAATATGAAATTAAACAAAATGATTGATCACACTCTTCTTAAACCGGATGCAACTACATCCATGATTGAGAAGCTTTGTGAAGAAGCTCGCGAATATGATTTCGCATCTGTGTGTGTCAACCCTTGCTTTGTATCACTTGCCGCTAAATTATTGAATGGCAGTGATGTAAAAGTATGCACAGTAATTGGCTTCCCATTAGGCGCTACACTTTCTAATGTAAAAGCTTTTGAGGCAAGTGAAGCCATTAAAGCTGGCGCAACAGAAATAGACATGGTATTAAACATTTCTTGGGCAAAAGAACATAAATATGATGAAATTGCCAAAGAAGTTGCCATGGTAAAAAAAGCTTGTGGAAATATTTTATTAAAAGTTATTCTTGAAACATGTTTATTAAGCGATGATGAAATCATCGAATGTTCTAAAGCATGTGTTAAGGGTAATGCAGATTATGTCAAAACATCAACAGGTTTCTCAAAAGGCGGCGCTACAACTCATGCTGTTAAACTTATGAGAGATACTGTTGGACCAGATATTGGTGTAAAAGCTAGTGGCGGTGTGCATAATAAAGAAGAAGCACTTGCTATGGTTAATGCTGGAGCATCAAGAATTGGCGCCTCTTGCGGTGTTGCAATCGTAAAAGGTGAATAAATTTAATATCAGTTACGTTAGTCAGAAAGGAGATGAAAATAAATGCCTAAAACAGTTGTTCGTGAAAACGAAACATTAGATGAAGCACTTCGCCGTTTTAAAAGAAGCGTTAACAAATCTGGCGTACTCCTCGAAACACGCAAAAGAGAATTCTATCTTAAAAAAGGTTTAAAACGCAAAATGAAAAGCGAAATGGCTAGACGTAAAGCCTATTAATTTGTGATTTATAACATGAATTGATTAAAATTGGGATGCTAAAAAAATAGCATCCCTTTTAATATGAAAATTCTGAATAAATAATCATTATTTTGACTATAAGTATATTAGGAGGTCAATTTATGGATTATTTTATATATCAAAGTACAGCAAACGATTGTGGATTCGCTTGTTTAAAAATGCTTTTAGCAACATTAAACAAAGACAAGAACTATTTGTATCTTAAAAAGCCTAAGAAAGAGGATAATTATTCTTTTTTTGATATTATCAATATCGCTAAATCAAATAATGTTATATTAAAAGCATATTCTTATCAACAAAATGATTTTAAATTTCCAAAATGTCCATTTTTAGCTTTAATAAATCAAAACCATTTGGTTTTTGTAAAACAAGTCACAAAAAGAAGTATTGTTGTTTTTGATCCAGAAAAAGGGAGAAGGAAATATAAAATCGATGACTTTTTGAAAACATTTTCTTTTAAAACACTTGAAATAAATGAGCATATAGAAACTAAATGTTGTAGTAATATTAAAAGACACATATTGCCATTTAAATTTAAGGTTGCGAAATTGATATTAACATTGCTACCTTTTATATCAATTATTGTGGGAATGTTTTTTGTTAAAAGCGATTCATTTGTTTTTATACCAATAATTTTTTTAACATTGTTTGCGTTATTTGAATTAGTAGAAAAATGGTATATTTTCAAAGAAATTAATTTCTTTGATTATTTATATATTGATAAATATTTTTCTAAGCAAAATGCTTTTGATGACTACCAAAACTATTTAACTTTCAAGCAAAAATATTTCGAATTCAATAATTCGATTGTGGTTTCATTAATTATGTCAATTGTGATAATTGTTATTGCTATAATCAATGATCCGTTTTATTGTTTTCCTATTTTGTTAATACTATTACTTCTCATTGGAAAGAAAGCCTTATTTAGTAAAAAAGACAGTCTAACAAGAGAAAAGATTTGTCGTGAGGAATATGAATTTAAGAAAATACCAAATTATTTAAACGCTGAATCGGTTGGAAATGTAATGGAATTAACAAACAACTATGCATTTAAGAAATCGACATCAAGAGTTATTATGACATTTGTCATTATAATAATGAGTTTTCTTTTAATGATATATACGCATAATATCAGCGTTAACTACATTTTGTTTAATTTTGGTATATTTTATTTATTAACAGAACACTTCGACAATTTGCTTTCATCGAATGAGAAAAAGAGCGATTTTGAAAAAGAAAAAGTGAAATTTTTGTATAAATGTTATTAAAAATAACTTATTGTGTTAAAATTATTCAAGAACATTATGGAATTAGATTTTATTAATAACGGAAAAAAAGAATTCGATAGTTATGAATTTGTTTTTAAAGAATTGATGAAAAAAACATTTTTACGTTTAAACATTAAATCTAATTATGTTGTTGACGTAACAATATGCGATAATGCATTTATTCATGAAATTAATAAGGATTATCGCGGTGTTGATAGGCCAACTGATGTAATAAGTTTTGCTTTTTTTGATGACAAAGAAGAAAAAGCAAGCGATATTATTCCAACTTCTCTTGGAGAAATCATAATTTCATATGAAAAGGCTGAAGAACAAGCTGTTTTATACGGACACACTGTTAAAAGAGAAATGTCGTTCTTATTTGTTCATGGTCTGCTTCATTTGTTGGGATATGATCACATGAAATTAGAGGACGAAAAGATAATGTTCGGATTACAAAATGAAATTTTAGGAGGTCATATGATGGAAGTGAAGGAACTTGTTGAGAAAGCGATAGAAGCGAGGAAATTAGCGTATACGCCTTATTCTCATTTTAATGTTGGTGCGGCTATATTATGTAAAGATGGTGAGGTTTTTCTTGGCGCAAACATCGAAAATTCGTCTTATCCACTTTGCATGTGCGCTGAAAGAAACGCGATCTACAATGCATATTTACACGGAAAAACAAAAGAAGATTTTGTTGCGCTTGCGTTAGCCGCTGACACTGAAGGACCATGTTCTCCTTGTGGCGCGTGTAGACAAGTAATTTCTGAATTGTTCCCGAGCGAAGCTCCTATTTACATGGCCAACATAAAAGGTTTAATTCAAGAAACAAACGCAAAAGAATTACTTCCGTTTGCTTTTTCTGGTGATGATTTAAAATAATGAAATCAGGTTTTGTTGCGATTATAGGAAAGCCAAACGCAGGCAAATCAACCATTCTAAACGCACTTCTTGAACGCGATATAGCTATTGTTACAAATAAAGCTCAAACAACAAGAAATGCGATTAGAGGCATTTATGATGATGGTGATTATCAAATAGTTTTTGTTGATACTCCAGGAATACATAAAGCACGTCATTCTCTTGGCAAAATAATGAATCAAGATGCTTTTGATTCAACAAAAAATGTCGATGCAATCGTACTTGTTATAGACGCATCGAAGAAATTTAATGAAGGCGATAGAGTTATTATGGACGTAATCCAAAATAATATTCCATTATTTTTGGTTATTAATAAAATTGACTTAATGCGACTTCCTGAAATAGAAGAAGTAAAGAAGACATATTCTCAAGTTTATCCACAAGCTAAATTGATTGAAATGAGCGCTATTGAAAACTTCAATGTTGATATATTGCTTGATGAAATTAAAAAAGTTATTAAAGATGGCCCTAGATACTATCCTGAAGATGCGATTAGCGATAAAGATGCAGCTTTTTATGTATCTGAAATCATTCGCGAAAAACTTTTGAAGTATTTAAAAGAAGAAGTCCCACACGAATTAGCGGTTCGTGTCGATAATATTGAGCATAAAAAAGATGAGGTCTTTATTAAAGCTACCATAATCGTTGATCGAGATTCACATAAAGGCATTGTAATTGGAAAAGGCGGTAAAATGATTCGAATGATCGGAACTAAATCAAGAAAAACGCTTGAAGAATATTTTAATAAGCATATATTTCTTGAATTATTTGTTTCAGTCAAAGAAGACTGGATTAACAATCCAAGAATACTTAAAGAACTCGGCTACAAGTAATGTTTGAAATTGATGGTATTGTAATTAGAACGACTTCTTTTAAAGAAAACGACATGATGGTTAATGTCGTTTCAAAAGATGGAATTATATCGTTTTTAGCAAAAGGAGTTTTAAAGTTCGAAAGCAAAAACGCACCAAGTATTCAACTTTTAAACAAATCCCATTTTCAACTTTCAAAAAGCAAGGATGGTTTGACATTAAGAACTGGAACTATAATAAATTCACTATTTAGTCATGAAACAAACTTAAATTTTCTCGTTGTTGCTAATTTAATATGTGAATTGACTTCAAGGATTATTATTACAAATGAAGATGCTATTAATATTTATCAGTTTTTGGAAAAAAGCCAAAGTCTTCTTGCGTCAAAATTCAGTCCTTTGACCATTGGTTTATACTATTTTGCTCAAATTCTAAAGCAAACTGGATATGGCTTAAATGTTGATTGTTGCCAAAAATGTGGCAAAACGACCCAAATAACCGCTGTTAGTTACGTTGATGGGGGATTTATATGCCAAGAGTGCTTTGATGGCTTAGATGGCAAAAAATATTCATCAATTGAACTTAAAATAATACGATTAATTTTTAAAAGTGATATAAATTCATTTTGCGCATATAGTTTTAACGATGAAATATGCATAAAATTGATAAAAGATTTATCTATTTTTTTAGAAACTCAATTGAACATTAAATTAAAATCAATTAAAATGTTTAACGCTATATAAAGTTCACTTATAATAGGTTGACAAAGCATCTTTTCAACAATAAACTATGTGCTTGTTTTAGAGGTAATTTATGGAAAAGAAATTTGATGAAATAGTTAACCATTTAATAACAAGTGGTTTTGTTTACCAAGATTCAGAGATTTATGGAGGTTTATCTAACTCATGGGACTTTGGACCTCTCGGTGTCGAGTTAAAAAATAATATTAAAAAATTGTGGTGGGAGAAATTTGTTCGTGAATCACCAACTAATGTTGGCATTGACGCTGCAATATTGATGAATCCTAATGTTTGGAAGGCTACCGGACATGTTGCAACATTTACAGATCCATTAATAGATTGCAAAGAATGCCACGCAAGACATCGCGCTGATGAACTCATTGAAGCGACTCATCCTGAAGTCGATGTTAATGGTATGACAAGTGAACAAATGATTAATTTTATTCGTGATAATAAAGTTAAATGCCCTGTCTGTGGTAAATCTAATTTTACTGACATCCGACAATTTAATATGATGTTTAGAACTCATATTGGTGTTACAGAAGCGAGTGAAAGTTTGGTTTATTTAAGACCAGAAACTGCCCAAGGAATGTTTGTTAATTTTAAAAATGTTCAAAGAACAACTAGAAGAAAAATACCATTTGGTATTTGTAATATTGGAAAAAGCTTTAGAAACGAAATCACTCCTGGGAATTTCATATTTAGAGTTCGCGAATTTGAACAAATGGAGATGGAATTCTTTTGCAAACCTAATACAGACCTTGAATGGTTTGGTTATTGGAAAGATTATGCTCTTAAATTCATTGAAAGCTTAAATATTAGTCAAGAAAATTTAAGGTATCGCGACCATGAACCTGAAGAACTTGCTTTTTATTCAAAAGCAACAACAGATGTCGAGTATAAATTTCCGTTTGGCTGGGGAGAAATACTTGGAGTTGCTGATAGAACTGATTATGACCTTAAACGCCATATGTCTGCCAGTGGTGAATCTCTTGAATATTTAGATCCTGAAACAAATGAAAAATACGTTCCATATTGTATAGAACCTTCGATGGGTGTTGAAAGAATATTCCTAATGGTTGCATGCGAAGCATATGATGTTGAGCAACTCGAAAAAGATAGTCGTGTTGTTATGCATTTTAAACCATGTTTAGCACCTTATTTAGCAGCCGTATTACCATTAAGCAAACAATTAGGTGGCCAAGCTAAAGAACTTTTAAGCAAACTAAACAAGTATTTCTCAGTGACTTATGATGAAACTGGATCAATAGGAAAACGATATCGTAGACAAGATGCCATTGGAACACCATATTGTATAACTGTTGATTTTGAAACCGCTAATGACAACGCAGTTACAATCCGTGATAGAGATACAATGGAACAAATTAGATTACCAATTGAAAAAGTAAGAGAATATCTTTTAGATAAAATTGAATATTAGTATTTATATAGTAAAAAAATAGTTAATAAGTATTATGAAATTTGATCACGAATTAATACAAGAAATAAAAAGTCGCGCCGATATAGTCGACGTTATTTCTTCATACATTAACGTGATAAAAAAAGGTCGCAGATATGTCGCAATTTGCCCATTTCACGATGACCATGACCCTTCGATGAATATCGATCCCGAAAAGCAAACATTTACTTGTTATGTGTGCCATCATAGTGGAGACGTTTTCACTTTTGTATCTGATTATGAAAAAATTCCTTTCATGGATGCGGTTAAAAAAGTATGCGAAATAATCAACTTTGACGATCCTCGCTTACATGAAAATGAAGTTAAAAGACCGATTAATATAGATTTACAAGTTTTATATAATTGCATTAACGAACTTCAAAAGTTTTACCGCTATGGTTTGGAAACTGAAGAAGGTAATATTGCGCTTGATTATCTTTCCAAGAGGAAAATTTCCAATGAACAAATTGATAAATTTGGTTTTGGATATGCATTAAATGATGGAAAAAAGGCAATTAGTTATCTTCAACAAAAGGGGTTTTCACTAAAAAATATAGAAGATATTGGAATTGCTCTTGCTAAAACAAGTGGAACTAGTGATTCAAATGCTGGAAGATTGATTATTCCTATTTTCAACACAAATGGCCAAGTCGTAGCATTTTCTGCAAGAAGGCTTGTTGATGATGATTCGCCTAAATATGTCAATTCTCCGGAAACTAAGATTTTCAGAAAAGGATCAACTCTTTACAATTACAATATCGCCAAACAAACAGCTCGTCATGATGGTTTTATTTATATTGTAGAAGGCTTTATGGATGTTCTCGCCTTTGATTCAATTGGAATTTCATCTTGTATTGCTTTAATGGGCACAAAATTAACTGACACGCATATCGATTTATTAAGAAAACTTAATGTAGAAATTAGACTTTGCCTTGATGGAGATAATGCAGGACAACAAGCAATGATGTCTTTGATGACGATGTTTGATAAAGCAAATCTTTCTTATAGATTGGTTTCAAAAGGCGGGGAAGCAAAAGACCCCGATGAAATCTTAAAAAATAGTGGAGCAGATGAATTAAAATTATATGTCAATAGTTTAGTTGATCCGTTTGATTTTGCTTTAAATTATTACAAGAATATCTCACCATTAGATAACATCGACGATAGAAAAAAAGTTGTTTCGCATTTTGCGCCCATGCTTTTAAGTATTAAATCTAAATTTGATTTCGATGATTGCCTTTATAAATTAGCGGAAGCAACAAGGTTTAACCCAAACGCAATTAGAGAATATGTCAAGAGCATAAAAACAAATAGCGATAACAATAAAACGGATGATTTTGTTGATTATTTTGATTCTAATAGAGCATACGACAAGAAAACATTAAACAAAGAATTAAGACGTCTTACACTTGCTGAAAAAACTGTTTTAGAGCAAATGATGAATAATAAAGACGCTATATCATTTTATGAGAAAAATATAAAATATTTCATTAATGAAATATATCGTCAAATTGCAAATTACTTAATTCAATTTGCGGATGAAAGCGACACAGTAAATCCGTCCATAATTATGGATTACATATCTTCATTCGAACCGGAAAATAAAAAAGAATTATTGAACGAAATAGTTTCGTTAGACACAACTCCAATCGAAAAAGACAAACTTGAAGAAGTGTTGAATGAATGCAAAAGCATTATTGTTGAAGAAAGAAACAAAACATTTGAAAAAAAGAATTTACTTAAATCTCTTGAAGGAAAAAGCGATCAAGAAAAAGCCAAATTACTTAAAGATTATATAAATAAAACTAATACGAACGATGCAAAATAAATTAATGGAGGACAGAAAAATGACACCAAAAAAAGGAAAAACACCGAAAAAGGCACCAAAAGTTTCAAAAAAAGTCATTGATGATGATTTAATCGACGAAAACAATGACGAAATCGAAGATTTAGAATCGATAAAGAAGAAATTACTTCTTAAAGCCAAACAAAACGGAAACGAAATTGAACAAGAAGAAATATTTGATTCAATTCAGCATTTAGATTTAAGCGACAAAGATGTATCTGAATTAATTGAGTATTTTAAAGAAAAAGGTATTAATGTTATTTCGGAAAAAGATGGAGAAGGTATTGAAAATATTGAATTTTCAGAAAACGATGACAGCGATGATAATTTGCTTGATGATGACGATTTAGCTGATATGGAAGACGATGTTCCAACAGACCAAGAATTAAATGATTTAAGTAAACTCGTTTCTGGGGATGTCAAGGTTAATGACTCTGTTAAAATTTATTTAAAAGAAATAGGAAAAGTCCCTTTGTTAAAACCTGAACAAGAGCCAGAACTTGCTAAAAGAATAGCTGAAGGTGATGAAGAAGCGAAACAACAACTAATTAATTCAAATTTGCGTTTAGTAATTTCTATCGCAAAACGTTATGCCGGTCGCGGAATGCCTTTTCTTGATTTAATTCAAGAAGGAAACATGGGGCTAATCAAGGCAGTTGAAAAATTTGATTACACTAAAGGTTTTAAGTTTTCAACATATGCCACTTGGTGGATTAGACAAGCAATAACACGTGCTATTGCTGACCAGGCTAGAACAATTCGTATTCCAGTTCATATGGTTGAAACAATTAATAAAATAACGCGCGCGCAACGTTCTCTTGTCCAAGAGCTTGGACGCGATCCAACAGCGGAAGAAATTTCTGAACGCCTTAATGGACTTATTACGCCAGATAAAATTAGAGAAATTCAACGAATAAACCAAGAACCTGTTTCGCTTGAAACACCAATTGGTGAAGAAGATGATTCTCGTTTAGCAGATTTTGTCGAAGACAAAGAAACGTTGTCACCAAGCGATTATGCTGTTAATAATTTATTAAAAGAAGAACTCTATGAAGTAATGAAAGAATTAACTGATCGTGAGGAAAAAGTTCTTCGCCTTCGTTATGGATTAGATGATAATCATCCAAGAACTCTCGAAGAGGTTGGCAAGGAATTTGGTGTTACACGAGAAAGAATTCGTCAAATTGAAGCAAAAGCAATTAAAAAACTTCGCCATCCAAATCGTAAGAAACGTTTAGGTGATTATAGAGGAAGCTAATCTTAATGGCTTTATCTAAACGATTATTTGCATTGGCAAATCAAGTTGATGATAATTCATCGGTATTCGATGTTGGTGCTGATCACGGTTTATTAGAAAAATATCTTATTGATAACAAAAAAGCACATATGATTTGTGCTGTTGAAAATAAAACAGGTCCTTTTAGTGTTCTTTCGAACAATTTAAAGGACTACAATGTTACGTTATCGTTAAGCGACGGCATCGAAGAATTGAATGAATGTTACGACACATTAATCATTGCTGGAATGGGTGGAAAATTAATTTGTGATATTTTATCAAAACATTTGGAAAAACTAATCTATATAAAAAATATTATTATTGATGCTCATAGAGATGTTTATGATGTTAGAAAATATTTAGTCAATCGCGGTTTTTATATCTTTTTTGAGGATATCATAAAAGAAAATAATAAATTTTATTTCATTATAAAATTCAAAAGAGGCAAAGAAAATTATTCTGATTTAGAGCTCAAATATGGCTCAAAAATATTAAACAATGATGTCTTTAACGAATATATCGAAAACGAAAAAAAGAAAATATGTGATAATTTGAATAAAATTAATAATTCACTAAATTGTGAAGAAAAAAGAAAAATACTTATTAACGAATTAGAAAGGCTAAAAGAATATGAAAACAATTAAATTATTACGGGCTTTAGCAAAACACTTTCCAAAATCAATTCGTTCGCATGGTGATCACGTCGGATTAATGACTGGAAAACTAAAAGATGAGACAAATTCGATTCTATTATGTCTTGATTTCGACGATATTGTTTTAAATGAAATGGAAAAAGAAGGAATTAAGCCTGATTTAATTTTGACACATCATCCTTTTATTTATGGAACACGTTTTAAAGTTTTATCTCATGATCCAATAAAAAAAGCATTAACTGAAAAAATTGATTCTTTTGATATCCCTGTTTATAGCATGCATACAAATTTCGATACAGGAAAAGATGGCATGAATGATGCATTAGCGAACGCTTTACATCTTGAAAACATAAAACCACTTGAAACCTGCTCTATGGCTAGAGGTGGAGAATTGAAAGATTCTATGGAAATTCATCAATTTGCAAAATATGTAAACCGATGTTTTGGCATTGAATATTCTCATCTTATTCATTCGGGGAAAGATATGATAAAAAGTGTTGCTATCGTTGGAGGAGGCGGGTCTTATAAATTCTTTAACGCTTTAAACGAAGGCTATGATATTTTTATAAGTGGTGATGTTCCTCATCATATTCGCAGAGATGTTGTTTTAAATCATTACAATTTCCTTGATGTTAGTCATGAAGTAGAAAGAATATTTATGAAACAAATGGAAAAAATAATTCACGAAATCGATCCATCAATAAAAATAACAATCATTGACCACGAAAAATTACCTGAATTAATTAGCTAATTCCTTAACTTTTTTGATAACCGAATCTATTATATAATCCGGAGTAGATGCTCCAGAAGAAATAACGATGTATTGTGAATCTTTTAAATCCGATTCATGAACATCTTTTTCATTTTCTATATGTCTTATAATTGAATCGCTAAATAATTTATTGGCTAAATTAAAAAGCGATTTTGTGTTATTTGATTTTTTACTCCCGATTATATAGATGACATCAGGTTTTTCTTTAATTTTCAAAAGAGCATTTTGTCTTTCAAGTGAAGATTTACAAATTCCACCTTCGAAAATCGCGTTTGGAAAAGTAGATTTAATAATTTCAAAAGCATTTAAAACATCATCAAGAAGGAATGTTGTTTGAGATAAGACAATTGGTGCTTCGTCTTTGATCACGCTTAAATCATTTTCTTTATTTAGTTCGTATAAGAATATGTTTTTAGATATTGATAAAGCAGCATTCGCTTCTGGGTGATTCTTTTTGCCAATATAAATGACTTGATGTCCTTTCTCGATAATTTTTTTAATATTTTCAAAGGCAATTTTTACAAATGGACATGTGGCATCTATATATTTGATGCCTTTTTCGTTTAATTTGTTTTCTATTTGTTGCGAATGTCCGTGCGCCGATAAAATAATTTCATCATTTTCATTTATATCATCTATAAGACTTTCAAGATTATTATCTTGAGAATAGATTGTGTTTATCGAATGTTTCTTTAAATATTCTAGAGTTTCCTCATTATGAACTAGCATTCCCAAAATAGAAATCTTTTTATTTTTGTTTATTTCTTTGGCTTTTAATGCAGTTTTAATGGCGTTAGACACGCCAATACAATAACCTGATGGTTGTAGTACCTCTATTTTCATGTATTTATTATCTAATAATTTCCAAAAATAAACAACGCAGTGTATAATAATTAACGGTAAAAATTATGTCATTTAAAGCAATTAACTTAAGTCAAAAAATGTTATCTTCACTAAGTAGACAACATTATATTAATCCATCACCTATTCAAATAAGGTGTATTCCAAAGGCTCTTAAAGGTGAGACTTTGATGGTGCAATCTTCAACAGGAAGCGGGAAATCTTTGTGCTTTCTTATTCCTATTATTGAAAAAATCGATTATTCAATTCAAAAACCTCAAGCGATTATAATTGTTCCAACAAGAGAACTTGCTGAACAAATTTATGATTTTGCTATCCCCTTTACCAAAGAATTTCCTAATTTAAAAATAAAGCTTTTTAAAGCTGGCGAAGAGATTAAAAAATCGACAAAAGGGTTATCGGTTCAACCGCATATTGTAATTGGCACTCCAGGAAGACTTAAAGATGTTATTGCTTCTGAAAAAGCGTTAGATTTGAAGCATGTTAAAACAGTGGTTTTTGATGAAGCAGATATGCTTTTAGCGGAAGGTTATTTCGATGATATCGATTCTTTTGCTTTAAGTATTAAAAATCCTCAATATCTTGTTTTTTCAGCTACTCTTGAAGCTAATTTAGCGCATAGGCTTGAAAAATATGTTGGAAATAATATTCCAATTGTTAATGAAGAAGTAATGACATCAAGCAATGTAACACATTATTTAGTCAATATTCGTCACATTCCTTTAAATACCGCAATCGATTCATTTATTAAAATCATTAATCCGTTTTTACTGATCATCTTTGCTTCCAAAAAAGAAACTGCGAATGAAATATATAAATATTTGAAATCGCAAAAAAGGAAAGTGGGTCTTTTAACCGGCGATTTATCAAGTCGCGAAAGAAAAAATGTCATGAAACAAGTGAAGAATGACAATATTTACATTCTTGTTTGTTCAGATATGGCTGCTAGAGGACTCGACATTGATAACGTTAGCGATGTTTTAAATGTCGATTTACCAAATAATCTCGAATTTTATTATCATCGTGCAGGAAGAACGGGAAGATTTGATAAATTGGGTAATTGTTACACTTTTTATAATTCCGATTCAGTTAAAAAACCATTAGCGCTTATTGAAAATGGTGTTGCTTTCAAATATCTTACATTGAAAGATAATGAACTAATTGAAGGAAAAGGAATTGAAAAAACTCATCCAACAAGAAAAAAAGCCAATCCGGAACTTGATAAAGAGATACGCAAAGCAAAAAATATAGCATTAGGGAAAAGTAAAGGGAAAATTAAACCTGGCTATAAAAAGAAAGCATCTCAAGCAATTGAAAAAGTAAAGCAAAAACATAGACGTGAAGTTATTAAAAAAGATATCAAACGTCAAAGAATTGAAAGATACAAGAAGGAAAAAGGGCTTTATGAGTGAATATAAATTATTTTTGGGGTCACACGTATCGATGTGTGCGCCAGATTATTATTTAGGAAGCGTTCGTGAGTCTTTATCTTATGGTGCGAATACTTTTATGTTTTACACAGGCGCTCCTCAAAATTCGATTAGGCTTCCTCTTGAAAAACTAAAAATTGAAGAAGGAAACAAATTAATTGATGATGTTGGACTTGATAAAACTAAAATTATTGTTCATGCACCTTATATAATTAATATCGCAAATAAATTAAATGTAGATTTATATGCGCATTCTAAAGAAATGCTTAAAAGAGAGATTGAAAGAACAAACGCTTTTGGTTTAAAAATTCTTGTTCTTCACCCCGGTTCTCATGTTTTAACTGGTGTCGAAAATGGTTTAATTTCAATAATTGAAGCGTTAGATGACGTTTTATCTGCTGATAATAGTGATGTAAAAGTTGCATTAGAAACAATGGCTGGAAAAGGGAGTGAAATGGGTTCGAACTTCGATCAATTAGCATATATTCTAAGCAATATAAAACACAAAAATAGAGTCGGAATTTGCTTCGATACGTGTCATGTCAACGATGAAGGCCTAGATATTAAAAATTTTGATGAAGTTTTGGATTTGTTTGATAAAAAAATTGGTTTAAATAAATTATTATGCGTACATGTAAATGATTCAAAAAATCCTCTTGGTTCTCATAAAGATAGACATGAAAATATTGGGTATGGATTTATTGGTTTTAAAGCTTTATATGATGTCGTTCATAATCCAAGGCTAAACAATATACCTAAAGTGCTCGAAACACCTTATATAAATAAAATGCCACCTTATAAAAAAGAGATTGAAATGCTCAAAAGTGGCAAATACATCGAAAACTGGAGAGATTAAACCTCTCTTTTTTATAATTTTAGAATTTCTTTTGTTAATTCTTCGAAAACATTGTTATCATCGACAGTTTTAATTATTTTGTCTTTTTTAAAAATAGCCCATTTATTTTTGCCGCCAGCAGCGCCAATATCCGCTTGTCGTGCTTCGCCTGGTCCATTGACAATACATCCCATAATCGCCACTGTTTTATTTATTTTGTGTTCCTCAAGGAATTCAAGTATTTTCTTTGATAGCGGGATTAAATTGACTTCTGTTCTTCCACATGTTGGACAAGATATTAAAGTTGGATTATCGTTTCTTATTTCTAAGTCTTTTAATAATCTTTTCGCAGCTTTAACCTCTTCTTGAGGATCATCGCTTAACGAAATGCGAATTGTATCGCCTATTCCTTCAAGAAGTAGTGGGGACAAGCCGGCAACACTTCTAATAAGCCCAACATCTTTTGGACCTGCTTCAGTGATGCCTAGATGTAAAGGATATTTAAACTCTTTGCTTGCTAGTTTATATGATTCTATTGTTTGTCTAACATGACTTCCTTTGAGTGATATAACAATATCAAAGAAATCTAAATCTTCTAATATTTTTATTGTTTTTCTTGCTGATGAAATTAAATCATTGTAAGAAACGATATTTGTCGAATTATTTATTTGTTTGTCAAGAGAGCCCGAATTAATTCCTATTCTAATAGGAATATGTTTTTCTTTACAAAGATTGACTACTGTCTTTATATTTTCTTCACTTCCGATGTTGCCGGGATTAAGTCGAATTGCATCAACCCCTGAATTTATCGATATAATCGCAAGACGATAATCAAAATGAATATCGGCGATGAGCGGTATTGAAATTCGTTTTTTGATTTCTTTTACCGCTAAAGCATCTTTTTCATCTAAAATTGAAACACGCATTAAATCAGCACCAAGTTTAGCACATTGATTAATTTGGTCACTTACTTTATCTACATTTTCTGTTTTGATATTGCACATCGATTGAATCAAAACGTTTTTACTACCACCAATGGAAATGTTTCCAACTTTTATTTTTTTAGTATTTTCTCTTATTAAATTTTCCATATTTTTATTATAAACAAAAAAATATCTAGTAGATATATTTTTAAGTATGTGGTATTATTGTGCTTGCAAATTAAAGGAGATTCGTTTATGCGTGATAATATTACATTAAAGTGCACAGTTTGCGGTGAAGAAAACTATATAACAACCAAAAACAAAAAAGAACATCCAGACAGACTTGAAACTAAAAAGTATTGCCCAAGATGCAAAAAGCAAACAATGCATAAGGAGAAAAAATAAGGACTAGTCCTTATTTTTTTTATTTAGCGGTGGTTGATATTTTATATTCTAATTTATTTGCAACAACATACATTTTAAAAGACGAAAAAAGTAACGATGCAATAGTTATTGATCCAGGTGACAATACATCATCTCGTCTTGTAAATCATATTCACAAAATCGGGGTTAATATCGTTGCTATATTGTTAACTCATGCGCATTATGACCATATAACCGCATTAGAAGATGTTGTTAATGCTTTTCCTAATGCGACAACTTATATTTCCGAAGATGAAATTGATATTTTAGCTGAACCAAAATTTAATTTGAGTAATTTTTGTGAAAAGAAATTAAGGTTTGTACCTGGAAATATCATCGCTTTAACAGACAATGAAGAGTTTTGCTTGCTAGGAAAAACATTTATTATGATAAAAACACCATTTCATACGAAGGGTAGTGCATGTTTTTATGTAAAAGAAGACAAAATATTGTTTTCTGGGGATACTTTATTTTATTCATCAATTGGAAGAACAGATTTACCATCAGGTAGTGAAAAAACTGTATTGAATAGTTTGAAAAAGTTGATTACTCTCCCAAAAGAAACCATAGTTTATCCTGGACATGGAAGAAAAACCACTCTTGAAAGAGAAATAAAATACAACACATATTTGAAATATCTATGAAAATAGATATAATATTTTTAATTATTAGGAGGAATTAACAATGAACGTTACCGAATTAAGACCTGGCAATTATTTCATTGATGAAGGCAATCTTTATCAAGTTATGGATATTTTGTTAAACAAAACAGCCATGAGAAAAATGGTTGCTAAAGTTAAAGCAAAAAATATGCGTACAGGCGCCATTACAGAATTGGCAAGAAATAGTGGCTATGATGTAGAGAAAGCTGTATTAACAAAGAAAAAAATGGCTTATTTATATGATGCAGGAGACAATCTTGTTTTTATGGATAATACTACGTATGAACAAATTGAAATCTCAAAAAATCGTTTACAATGGGAAATGAATTTCTTAGTTAGCAATGCTGAGATTGATATTTTATTCTACGATGATGAAATATTGGGTATTACCTTACCTTCAAGCGTTGCTTTAAAAATTGTCGATTGTGAACCAGCTGTTCGTGGTGATACAGTGAATAAAGCAATGAAAGTTGCTACACTTGAAACTGGATACAAAGTTAAAGTTCCATTATTTATTGAAAACGGTGAAACAGTCCTTGTACGCACAGACACAGGTGCGTATGATGGCCGTGCATAGGTAAATCAATATGACAATGGAAGTTTGGGTATTCATATTGTCGCTTGCAGGTGCGTTAATAGTGGGGGCGATTGCCGGTTTCTTTGGTGCAAGATTCTACTTCAAACAACAATTAAAGAAGAATCCTCCAATTAACGAAAAAATGATCCGTGCAATGTATATGCAAATGGGTAGAAAGCCGTCAGAAGCGCAAGTAAGACAAGTAATGAATTCTGTAAAGAAAAACCAATAATCACACAGATAACCTTCCTGAAAATAGGAAATCAATTCTAAAATATTAGAAAATTACACCTATCAAAAAGGAAGGTTTTTTATGTGAAATTTTTTTTACTTATGCATGTCATTTTTTTAAAAAAACATCAACAAAAAATCAGAGTGATAATTAAGCCGTTTAAGGCGCGAAAGTAGTTGTAGTGGGGAAATACTTAAGAAAAGAAATAACGCGTCTTAAAACAGCTTTTATTTTCTCATAAAAAAATTACATTAATAATTTCAGTCATAATTTTACTCATTGTGTTGATAATAAAAAAATCGTCAATTAAAAAACCCCACACCATCGAAACAATTTCAATATGAATAGATGATGTGGGAAAGTAATCCACAAGCGATAAAACAACTAAAAAACTACTAAATTATTACTATTATTTCATCCATTTAATTTTATTTTCTTCATGGTTAACCAAACGATCGATATTGGCTTTATGGCGATAAACTAAAATAATTGCTACCAAAGTTAAGGCACTTGCAAATTCGTATCCATTAATAAACAAATCTCCGTTGCCCCACATAGTTATATTTCTGTATTGTTCTGGAATGATAAAATTAAATCCAAACAATGCCCATGAGAAAACTACAACAGAACAAGCAGTAACTATTGAAGCAAGCGAGACATATTTTTTAATTTTTAATGTCACAAAGAATGCAATGATACAAACGACAATCAACGCCCAACTGGTTATTGCACAAAAACCGGCGAACACGGCAACCGTTTTTCCACCTTTGAATTTGATAAAGAGTGGCCAGCAATGTCCAATGGACACGCCTAGGGGTGTAAGGTATGAAAATAAAACGCCTTTATCAAAATAGCCTTCTCCAAAATTATTAATCAAAGTGTTTTCCAATCCCGAATATTTTAATATCAATACAATACCGATAGTAGGGATAATGCTTTTTAACATGTCTAGCACAATAACAAGAAAACCAATTTTTTTGCCAAACAATCTTCCAACATTGGTTCCTCCTGAGTTTTTTGAACCTTCAAGTCTAGGATCTCTTTTGAAAAAAATCTTGCCTATTAGAACACCGTTTGGAATACTTCCAAAAATGTAACCAATAAAAAAACAAACAAACCCAATGAGAACATTATATAATATATAATCCATGTAAAAATCCTCGCATCTTCATAATAATACATAAAAAGTATATTACTTTTCAATACGAAATTTGATACAATCATAAATGAAATTTATATAATATTTTTAATATGACGGAAAAAAACGAAATGCAAAACAATTTAGAAAAGATCGAAAAAGTTCCAACAGATGATTCTTATTCCGCTGCGGATATTGAAGTTCTTGAAGGACTGGCTGGCGTTAGAAAAAGACCAGCAATGTATATTGGATCAACAAATTCAACAGGGCTTCATCATTTGGTTTGGGAAATTGTTGATAACGCAGTAGATGAAGCATTAAATGGATACGGTGATGTTATAACAATAACGTTACACAGAGATGGGTCTGTATCTATTCTCGATGAAGGACGTGGAATACCAGTTGATCTCCATAAAGCTACAAAAATGCCTGCTGTTCAACTTATTTTTTCGACTCTTCATAGTGGTGGCAAATTTTCGTCAAAAGTATACGCGTCATCCGCAGGTTTACATGGTGTTGGCTCTAGCGTCACAAATGCATTAAGCGAATATTGCGATATTACTGTTTTTCGTTCGGGCAAAATTAATCATTTACGCTTTGAAAACGGCGGAAAGCTTGTTCAACCATTAGAAGTTATCGGAAACACAAAAAAACATGGTACTTTGGTTCGTTTTAAACCAGATGCAAAAATATTTTCAACAACAAATTTTCAATTTGACGTAATTGCTAGCCACATTCAAGAAAGTGCATACCTTTTAAAAGGTGTTAAATTTGTTCTAATTGAAGAAAAAACAAATAAGCATGTTGAGTTTTGCTATAAAGAAGGCATTAAAGAATATGTTCAAGCCTTAAATAAAGATAAACAAGCCCTTGATGATGTTATTTATTTTTCCGGCGAAGATGATTCGATCAAAATCGAAGTTGCTCTTCAATTTTGTTATAAAGACTATAGTGAATCAATTTATTCCTATGCTAATAACGTAAGAACTCGCGATGGTGGAACTCACGAAAGTGGCTTTAAAGTCGGTATAACTAAAGCTGTAAACGATTATGCTGAAGAAAATCAATTATTAAAAGGCAAAAACAAACTTGAAGGTAGTGATATTCGAGAAGGATTGACCGCTGTTATAGCTCTTCGTATTCCAGAACAAAAACTTGAATACGAAGGTCAAACAAAACAAAAACTTGGTACGCCAGAAGCTTTAATGCTTGTCAACAACTTCGTATACAACAATTTCACATATTACCTCAACGAGCATAAAGAATTTGCGGTCAACTTAATCAAAAAATGTCAAGATTCACAAGCTGCAAGAATTGCGGCAAGGAAAGCAAAAGATGAAGCTCGTTCATCTAAAAAAACAAAAATTGACATTATTCTTTCAGATAAATTAACCCCAGCTCAATCAAAAGATTATGATAAAAACGAACTTTTCATCGTTGAAGGTGAATCAGCGGGCGGATCTGCAAGAAAAGGTCGTGAAAGACTTCATCAAGCAATATTGCCTTTGAGAGGAAAACCGCTAAATACAGATTCTGTAACAATCGATAGAATGCTTAAAAATGAAGAATTTGCCACAATCATCAATACTATTGGTGCTGGAATAGGCGAAAACTTTAATCCTGATAATTCTCATTATGGAAAAGTTATTATTATGACTGATGCTGATACAGATGGTGCACACATCCAAACTCTTCTTATCACATTTTTCTATAATTACATGAAACCATTGATTCAAAAAGGTAAATTATTTGTTGCGATGCCTCCTTTGTACCGTGTCAGCAAAGAAATAAATCATAAAACAGTTTATAAATATGCTTGGGATGATGAAGGCTTAGAAAAAGCTAAAAAGGAAATTGGGGCCGGATATCGCATTTCTAGATTTAAAGGTCTCGGTGAAATGAATGCCGAACAGCTATGGGAATCTACAATGTCTCCAAAAACACGACAATTATGTAAGGTAACAATTGAAGATCCTGTTAATGCTGCAAAAGAAATATCGATTTTAATGGGTAACGATACAGTTGTTAGACGTCGTTGGGTTGAAGAAAATGTCAGCTTTAACGAAGTAGATAGTTTTATTGACGAGGTGAAATAGTATGGCGAAAAGAAAAATAGATGTCCCCGTCGAGACAGAAATTACTGAAAACATTCATAATGAAACCGTTGAATCAATCATGGGTTCTCGTTATGCAACATATGCGAAATACGTTATTCAAGATCGCGCTATTCCTGATGCAAGGGATGGATTAAAACCTGTTCAAAGAAGAATTATTTTCCATATGTATAAAAGTGGCAATACTTTTAATAGGCCACGTACAAAATGTGCTCATACAGTTGGTGGCGTTATGGGTAATTTTCACCCTCATGGTGATACATCAATTTACGAAGCGCTTGTAAGAATGTCACAAGACTGGAAAGTAGAAATACCTTTAATTGATTTTCAAGGAAACAATGGGTCAATTGATGGCGATCAACCAGCAGCTTATCGTTATACTGAATCGAGATTGAGCCAAATAGCAGAGGAAATGGTACGAGATATCGACAAGAATACTGTTGATATGACGCTTACTTTTGATGACACAAACCTTGAACCAGTTGTTATGCCATCACGTTTTCCGAATCTTCTTGTAAATGGTTCTGAAGGTATTGCTGTTGCCTTGGCAACTGATATTCCTACTCATAACCTTAGAGAAGTAATTAACGCAATTATATATCGCATTAATCACGTTAGAGCTACTATAGATGATTTGATGGAATTTGTTCCTGGACCTGATTTCCCAACTGGTGGTTACATTTATCGCAGTAAAGGCTTGAATGAAATATATCATACCGGTCGTGGAAGAATTGAGGTTGCCTCAAAAGCGGAAATAGTTGATGACGGAAAAACAAAGCAAATAATTATAAGCGAACTTCCGTATAAAACAATCAAGAAGAATCTTGTTTTTGAACTCGACAAATTGGTTCACGATAAAGTAGTTTCAGGAATAAACGAAGTACTTGATGGTTCCGATAGAGAAGGATTGCGAATTGTTGTCGATCTTAAAAAAGACGCTAATGCAGATATTATTTACAAATATCTAATGTCCAAAACATCTTTGAAAACAAGCTATTCAGCAAACATGGTAGCTATTGTTAATGGTCGACCTAAAACAATGAACTTGCTTGATTTTATCGATTGTTACATAGACCATCAAGTTGACGTTATAACAAGAAGAAGCCAATATAATTTGGAAAAATCTAAGTCTAGATTAGAAATCGTTAATGGTTTAATTAAAGCGGTCTCAATTTTAGACGAAGTTGTTGCTACAATCAGAGCAAGTAAAGATAAACAAGACGCCAAAAAGAACATTCAAAATAAATTTGGTTTTTCAGATGAGCAAAGCGAAGCAATTGTTATGCTTCAACTTTATAAATTATCAAACACAGACATCAACATACTCATCAACGAAAAGAATTCTCTTGAACAAACAATTGATGAATTAAACGGCATTCTTAACGATAGAAAAAAACTTGATCGTCTTTTAGTAAATGATTTAAAAGCCATTTCAAACAAATACGGTACTGATCGTAAAACTCAAATTATTGAAAGAACCGAAAATATCAATATTGATAAACGAGATTTAATATCCAAAGAGGAAGTAATGCTTGCTGTATCTCGTGATGGTTATATTAAATATTCTTCATTTAAATCATATCGAAGCAGTGGTGAAAATCCTCTTCCAGGCATGAAAGACGGAGATGTATGTGTCTATAGTGGTAAAGCAATGACAACAGATTATCTTTTATGCTTTACGAATTTAGGAAATTTCCTTTATATTCCTGTCCACGAAATACAAGAAAATAAATGGAAAGATGAAGGCAAACACATAAATTATTTAGTAAATTTAAATCCAAATGAAAAAATAGTTAAATGTTTTGTAACTGAAACTTTTAAGAATGATTTGTTCTTTGTCATTGCTTCAAAAAATGGGCAAATTAAAAGAGTTCGCTTAAGCGATTTTTCAGTCGTAAGATATTCCAAACCAATTTGCTGCATCAAACTTTTAACAGGTGATGAATTATGCGATGTAGTTTTAAGCAAAGGAAATGATAATATCGTTCTTTTTGTAAGTGGTGGGTATTCTTCAATGTATAACGAAAAAGACATTCCTATTACGAGTTTGAGAAGCGGAGGTGTAAAAGCTATTTCACGTCTCAATAATTCGACGATAGTTAACATATTCGCTTATAATAGCAATGAAACAAAGGGGAAAGTTGCTCTTATTACTGATAAAGGTTGCGTGCGCATATACGATGTATCCAACACTCTTTTATCATCACGCCCAGGAAAACTTACCCAAATTTTCAAGGTTTTCAAAAGTGAACCACATAATTTAATGTATGTTGTTAAATTAAACACAAGCATTCCTGCAAACAATATTCGTGTTTTAAATAATTCACGTGAAATTATAGATATCAAAATTGAAGATTATCACGTTACTCCTTTAGATAAATACGCTAAAGCTACTTTGATTCTGACTAAGACAGCATCGCTACTAATCGGTTTTATTGAAGGAAAAGATTATATTTCAAATGATATAAAATCCAATTATGTCGAAGATGAAAAAGATTCTGCTGAAATTGAAGAAAGCAATGATTTTGAAAAGGAAGAAGAAACACAAGATAACAACGAAGAAAAAGGTTATACTCAAATTTCAATATTTGATGATTTAGACGAATAGATTATAAATTATGTTCAAGCGTTTTGTTCCTTATGCTCATGCTAAAAATATATATGAAGTTAACATAACGTTTTTCTTAAAACATAATATAAAATACATATTATTAGATTTAGATAATACTCTTGATTCATATAGGCAAAAGACTCCTTCGCATAAAGCCATTGGTTTTGTAAAAATATTAAAAGACAATAAAATTGAACCTATTATTTTATCTAATAATACTTCTAAACGTGTTGCCAAATACGCTACAATGCTTGGAGTAAATTATCTAAGCAAAAGCGGAAAACCTTTCGCTATTAAGATTAATAGATACATCAAAAAAAGAAATTTAAATAAAAAAGAAATATTACTTGTTGGTGATCAACTTATGACAGATATAAGTGCTGCCAATGGTCTTAAAATTAAATCAATCTTTGTTGAAAAATTAGTTGATGAAGATCAAATTACTACCAGATTTAATAGATTGTTTGAAAAACCTGTAAAAAAATATCTAATAAAACATAATAAATTAATAGACTGGAGGAATTTATAATGTCGGAATTAAACAAAATAAGACGATGCTATAATTGCGGAGCTATACTTCAAAGCGATGATCCAAAATCTTCTGGTTATGTAAAAAAAGAAACGCTTGAAAACGCTACACAAAATTTTATTTTCTGTGATGATTGCTTTGAAAAAGAAAGATTTAAACAGGAATTATCAGAACCATTTTTGAATGATGATTTTATAACATTATTGAAAGACGCAAAAAAGAAGAATGCACTAATAGTTTACGTTATAAATTTGTATTCCTTTGAAGCTTCTTTTAATAAAGAAATTAATAGCCTTATTAACGATATGAATGTTATCGTCATTGCTAATAAATTCGATTTGCTTCCTTCTAATACAAATAAAGAAAAAATTCGATTATATGTAACAAATTTGTTTAGAGCAAAAGGTTTTACGCACATTAAAGAAAGTGATGTTTTTATAACAAATGCATTTGATGATGAAACAATAAAAGAAATTATGACAGTTATTTACCAAAGAAAGAATAAAAAAGATGTGTTTTTAATTGGTCCATCATTAAGTGGAAAATCAACTCTAGTTTCATCTTTCTTAAGAAATTTTAAAAACTTAACCGAAGGAAACATTGTTACACAACCTTATTCGCACACGAATTTAAGTGTTATACAAATACCATTGAATAAATCCACAGCGATTTATGATACTCCTGGATTAGGAATTGAAAACTCAATTTTATACAATGTTGATAAATCAACATTTAAAGAAATATATTTAACAAAGCCTGTGAAACCACGTGACTATATTATGTTAACCAATCAATCTTTGTTTATTGGCGGCTTAACAATTTTCGAAATCATTTCTTCGGAAGACAAACGAATTAATGTCTCTTGTTATTTCAATGATTCATTACAAATAAAACGAAATTTTGTCAAAACAAAGAACATTGATGAAATATTTGTTAAATTGATAACTAAAAAATTATTAAAGCCATCGATGAATAAAATAAATTCGATAAAAGATCTTGATGTTTATGATATTTGTTTGAACAAGACACAAGACATTGGTATTTTAGGTCTTGGATGGATTAATGTGAGAACAAATAATGCAAAAATAAGAATATATGTACCGAAAGGGATTTCGATTTTCGTAAATGATCCAAAGGTAGATGATTAATTATGGCAAATTACATTTTATTTGGTGGAACTTTCGACCCCGTTCATAATGGACATATAAGAATCGCAATGACAGCATCACTTTATTTAAACGCTGATGTTGTTTTTGTGCCAGCTAGAGCACCGAGGTGGAAAACGCCTTATACAAGCGCAAAGCAAAGAGTTGATATGCTTAAATTGGCAATGAAATATTGCCCAAGCGGAACCACAATTTTAAATTACGAATTAAAAAGTAAAGATGACATCAATTATTCAATTGATACAGTTAAATATTTTAAAAAGAAACATCCAAAAGATAACATATATTTTGTAATCGGAGCAGATCAAGTAAACAAATTTCCGGAATGGAAAAATGCTGAAGAGCTTGCTTCACTTGCTACAATTGTATTTGTTTCTAGGCCAAAATATAAATTAGATCAAAATATAATTGATTTATACAAGATGAAGGATCTGAGTTATTTTGATTCAGGTGATGTATCATCAACAATGGTAAGAAATATGGAAAGTATTGATATTCCAATTGATGTATTGTTCTATATTGAAGACCATCGATTATATTATGTTAACAAACTTGCAAAATATATTCCTGAAAAAAGACTTAATCACAGCATTCAAGTTGCAAACTTAGCTTTAAAAATTGCCAGACTAAACAACTTAAAGAATCCAGAAAAATATTTTATTGCTGGTTTATTGCATGATGTTGGAAAAACTTATGGAAACGATAGTAAAGAAGCATTAAATTTTATGAAAGAGCATTATCCACATTATGTTAACTTGCCATCATTTGCGTATCATCAATTCATAGGTGAATATATTGCAAAGAACAATTTTGGAATTAGTGATAAAGAAATATTAGATGCGATCAAGTATCATTGCACAGGAAATAAAAATATGAATCCTATAGGAATGGTTGTTTATGCTAGCGATAAAATCGAACCGACACGTCAATTTGATTCAACGTGGTTAATTAATTCTTGCATGAAGAATTATAAACAAGGATTTCTAGATACCTTAAAAGACAATAAAAAATATTTATTGGAACATAACAAAGATATAACTAATGAATTAACCGATGCTTGCTTTGATGAATATTTACCAAAAGAAGGAGAACAAAAATGAGAAAAGATAAAGTTACAAAATTAATCGAAAAAACACTTAATGATCATAAGGCAGAAAATGTTGTTATAATTGACGTTTCTGAAAGAACTCCATTTGCGGATTTTTATGTGATAGCAACAGCCACAAATAAAAGACAGCTAAAAGCATTAAGTGAAATAGTTGTTGATGAACTCGAAAAGAATAAAATGGCTGTTGGAAGAACAGAAGGAACACCAGAATCTGGTTGGATTATTATTGATGCTAAACATGTAATCATTAATATTTTTAGCAAAGAAGAAAGAGAAAGAATTTCGTTAGAAGAATTATTGTCAAAAAAATAATAAGTATTTTAAGTAGATATATTTTAGCGCATCATTAAGATGCGTTTTTTTGTATTTTTAGTTTTCATCATTTAACTCGAAAATTCGTTTTATTTTACTACTTCGTATAATCATTATTATGTTAACTAATAATTAAATAATTCAGTTGTTATCGAATTAAATAAACAATTAATAATTATAAAGGATTTAGTCTCATTTAAGTACATACTGCACTTTTCCACATTTTAAATGTGTATAATAAACTACTAAAAAACTACTAATTGTATGCTCTACCACTTTTTCTTTTATTATTCTAATCCCTATTCATTTCTTTATATTGTGAGTTTATAATATAGATATGTTCATTGATTCTACAAGTATATTTGTCACTTCATTAATTGGGCTTATTGGCATCCCTCGATTGTTATACTTTATGATCACAAACGTTAAACGTTATCCTTCTGCTTTGTTCAAAGGGAAATATTTATGGTTTTTTATTATAGCTTCTTTATTTATAGTTCTATCAAATCTTTCATCATTATTTTTTAGTCACAATTTTTTCTATAATGGACTATTTATTTTTTGGTGTTCATTGACATTAATTTTTTTGTGTTTATATCTCGTATTATGGGCTATTTTTTGGATGCATGGTTATGAAGCCAGATATCAGTTTGAAAAAATCATTTTTCCTTCTCCGATGTCTGTTTTAAGTTTCGCCTCTCTTTTTATTAGCGGTCTTTTTACGCTAAATATTTATTTAATTATTAGTTCAATTGTTTATTTTATTTTTGAATATGCTTGGTCTTATAAAGGTTTTATGTTAACCAAACCAAAAAATTTAATTCAAAAAGATATTTCTAATGACAACTTATAAAATCTAATTTTTATTTTGAACTGGTTTAAGTTTCTTTTTCGCTATATAAATGCAAATATCAATTATTCCAATTATAATTATGGCCATCAAAGAGTATGATAAGACGCTTTGCATATCAACTATAAGCTGAGAATCTCTAATGAGTA
>ERZ808274.317-NODE-317-length-26756-cov-3.302873_pt1 | contig 26756 bp, 25 predicted proteins | sample MGYA00521277_ERZ808274 | MGnify/ENA primary metagenome ERZ808274 (study PRJEB31516, sample SAMN03275597) | gut metagenome | biome: mammalia-associated habitat; material: feces | host: Papio cynocephalus | place: Kenya | collected 2012-07-28 ... | reverse complement strand
CTCCTTACATTTTTCGAAGAAAAATTCCAAAGAACTCTTTCTCCATTAGAAAGAGATATGATTGGGAACTGGATGCATTCCAATTACAAAAAAGAAGAAATCCAAAACGCTTTGTTAGATGCTTTTCGCGAGGGGAAAAAGAGTGTAAAAGCCATTGATCGCGTCCTCCGTTCGAAAAGAATGAGTCAAGATTTTGAAAGAGAAGGATATAGCGCTTCTTCTTCCACTTGGGATAAAGACATCGAAGAAACGATGGCCATCGCAAAATCGTTGTGGGGGTCGGATGAAGGAGAAAAATAAAGCGGTTTTACGCTTTTTGAAAGAAACTTTCCCCGACGCAAAGTGCACGCTTTGCTTTACTAATGACTACGAATGTCTGGTCGCGATTGTTCTTAGCGCCCAAGTAACCGACAAAAATGTCAACCGCGTAACACCGACACTCTTTTCTCATTACCCCAATCCGTTTGCTCTAGCAAAAGCGAACGTTCTCGATATCGAAAGGGATATTCGGTCTTTGGGGCTATATCGTAACAAAGCAAAAGTTTTACAAAATCTTGGGATTTTTCTTTCTTCTAATGAAGGTGGTCTTGTTCCTCATAAGCTCGACGAACTAATAAAAATTCCCGGAGTTGGTGAAAAAACCGCCCGTGTGTTTTTAATAGAACGAAGCACACTCTCTTTCATTCCGGTGGATACGCACCTTGCTCGGATTGCCAAGCGACTCGGTTATGCGAAAGAGAAGGACATGCCTATAGAAATCGAGGAAAAGCTGGAACAAAATTTTCCGCAAAATGAATGGCGTTTTCTCCATCACTCCTTCATTGAATTTGGACGAGAAATCTGCCACTCGAAAAAGCCAGAATGCGAGAGATGCTCTTTAAAAATGTACTGCGCTTATTTCAAAAAACAGTTTTCGACAATGGGCAAATAATCGACTCTTGGGTGATATCCTTCTTTGACGAGAAAGCCATGTTTTTTTATCGCTTCATAAGGAATCGATTTTCGAGGCTTTTGTTCGTAAAAATCGCAAATGAAAGAAGCATCAATCGCGTAGGTCTCATCGTATGCCTCCCAATGGATTAAAAAGAAAGCAATTCCACCGTTTTCTTTGACTGCTCTTAGATGTTTTACTTGCTGAGGAGCGATATTGCTTAATGGCAATGAGGTCTTACTTTTGGTGCTTTTCGCTTCGAAATCGAGATAATGCCCGCGAAATACGCCATTGTAGTCTGTCGTGCTTTGCTTTTCGAAATAGGCATGCGTGATTTTCGCGCCGTGAGAGTAATCCACTTTTACGACGTTTATTGGCGTGGGTCGCTTCGTCACAAGGGCTAAATTACGTTCTAAATAGTAGGCATTCGCGTCATTGATATCCGCCTCAAAACTCATTCCGCGGTTTGCGGCAGAAAGGGCGCTTCTTTTGATTTTCGCCCGTTTTTCTCGTTCTTTGAATAGGGGCGCTTCTTTTCCGTTTGGGTAGCGAATCATCGCAAACTATCCTCGACCGCGCGATCAAAATCTTCTGGCGACACCGTTTCGCCGTTTTGAAGTTTGTTCATGACAATGGCGATTGGCTTGGGAAGATGGTGGAGACGAGAAAGCGTCTTTTCATATTCTTCTCTCACAATGTCTTTTTTCGTTAAGAACGCTTTATATAATTCAATAAGGTTATACGCGTCTGCGACCGCATCGTGGGCTTGTCCTTCGAACGGGATAGAGAATAACTTCAAATAGTTCGTCAAAGAATAGGGGTTACCATGCTCATCTTTAATGTATCCACTGATAAAAGTGCTAAAATCCAAATAATTCTTCTTCATCTTCCGTGAAAAGGCTAAGCCAGCATCGCCATTGAGATAAACACTGGTTTCCACGATTTTGATATCTTGATTGCCAAATGCGACAAAAACGCAGCGATCTTCGTATTTTTTTAAATAATGCTCGAATTCGCTGAAGGCTTTTGGAAAAAGAACGCCTTCCTCTTGAAGCTTTTTGTCCGTGATTCCGGTTAAGTCTGTTACGACTTTTCCGACGGGGTTTTGCGCTTTTACGTAACGTTTGAATGGCTCATTGATATTTTTAATACTTAAATCATCGTGAAGCAAAACACTATAAGCCCCAATTTCAATCATTTCGTGGGAGAATTGGGTTCCTTCGAGATCGAAGAACACCAACACTTTTTTGTCTCTTATTGCTTTTCTTAACGCATTCATGGGAATAATTGTAACACGCTTCGTTGCCTTTCGTTATGCCTTAGTCCAAATTAAGCGACCCTATTCATTCTCGAGTTTCGTTCATTGAACAAGCGCGTCTATCAACCTATAATCTAGTAGGCATTATAACCATGGAAAGTAAAGTGAGACTGACAGCGAAAGAGATTCTCGACAAGAAATTTACAAAAGACGTCAAAGGATATAATCCCGATGAAGTCGATGCCTTTCTTGACGAAATCATTTCCGACTATCAGACTTACGCGAAACTTTTCAAAGACAAAGATGCCAAAATTATTGCTTTGGAAAACCAAATCCGTGCAAAGGATACGGAATACGCTTCTTCGTTAGGCAAATTCAAAACGCTTTACGAAAGAGCGAAACAACTCGAAATCGAAAACGCATCCTTGACCAAAAAGATGGAAGGCATCAAGCCTGGAGACAGGGTTACCGCCGAAAATTTGGAATGGATTCAACGGTGCCGCAAATTGGAGAATTTCCTTTATCAGCACGGTTTTACCGAAACAGATTTAAAATAACCAACGAATTCCGGCTCGGGCGATGGCTGCTTCGCTTGTCGAAGTAGAGGAAAGTCCATGCTCGCACGGTCTGCGATGACCGTAGTGATTGCGCTAGGGGAATGAATAACCCTAGGTACGCGGGAGCGCGTAACGGCGGAAGAGCTCTCAAGAAGATGCATCTTCCCTAAGGTGCCACAGAGACGAGCTTGATGGCGACATCAAGATGAAACGCGGTAAACCCCACAAGCGAGAAACTCAAATTTGGTAGAGGAAGAAGAGAAGCCAAAATTGAAGGTGACTCTTCCAGGGAAACCTGAGATTAATATTCGCCCTCGACAAAACATGGCTTATAGAGCCGGACACTCATTGGAAAAAGGATTCTTATGAACATTCCAACGAAAATTACAGTAACACGTATCGCTTTGGTACTATCCTTGCTCGTTTTCCTTCTTGTTTTGAATTTCGTCCCTAACCTTCCTATTTTGTATTTAGGAAACACAGAATTAGGAATCAGCATTTATTATTTTGTTGCGTTTCTCGTTTTTGTGATTGCCGCTTCCACGGATGCGGTTGATGGCTATTTGGCCCGCAAATGGAATCAAGTCACCGACTTGGGTAAATTTCTTGACCCTGTCGCCGACAAGTTGCTTGTCGATTCGCTCCTTATCTATCTTATTCTTCCTCATTTTAATTCCTCCACGCTGACGATTCCGACTTATTGCGTCATCATTATGATTATCCGTGACCTTGTCGTTGATGCGTTGCGTTTCATTGCGGCAGGAAAAGGAAAAGTCCTTGCCGCTAATATTTTCGGCAAAATCAAAACGGTCTTACAGATGATCGCGATTCCGCTTGTACTTCTTAATGGCTGGCCCTTCTCTTATTTTGATAGCAATTGGGGGGCGTTCCGTATCGCTTTGGTATTTGTTTACCTTGCAACTTTAGCAAGTTTATTGAGTGGCGTCATTTACGTAGTGAAAAATTTATCTGTTCTCAAAGATGAGAAATAACGTGTCGATTTCCTTAGAAGGAAAAAAGTTCGAGAATCGCGATTTTCTAAGAGCATAAACGGACAACGAGTAGTAAAATATTTCTGCGTTTTTTGTTTTATTTTGGAAAAACAGCAATTTTACGTCTATATATGAGTGGAGGTACTGTTTCTATGGCAGACAAAAAAGATGAAGCTTTGGCTGAAGCGCTGAAAAGCATCGAGAAAGTATACGGGAAAGGATCGGTAATGCGCTTAGGCGACCATCCAAAGGTTGATGTGGACGTCATTCCGACTGGCAGTTTGGTTTTGGACCAAGCGTTAGGGGTTGGCGGTTATCCTCGCGGAAGAATTGTTGAGATATACGGCCCAGAGAGCAGTGGAAAAACCACGCTTGCCCTCGAAGCGGTCGCCGAAGCCCAAAAGAAAGGCGGAAGGGCTGCTTATGTTGATGCAGAGCATGCGATTGACCCAGATTATGCTGAAAAGCTGGGCGTAAATATCGATGAACTTATCCTTTCTCAACCAGATAGTGGAGAACAAGCGCTAGAAATCGTCGAAATGCTTGCCCAAAGTGGGGCCATCGATATTATTATTGTCGATTCGGTTGCGGCCCTTGTTCCACAGGCTGAATTAGACGGTGTGATGAGCGATAACCAAGTGGGGTTACAAGCACGTCTTATGTCAAAAGCGATGCGAAAACTCGCTGGTGTCCTTGATAAGACGGGCTGTCTAGTTATTTTCATCAATCAGATTCGTGAAAAAGTCGGCGTGATGTATGGGAACCCAGAAACCACAACGGGTGGAAGAGCCCTCAAATTCTACGCGACGATTCGCCTTGATATTCGTAGAGCGGATGCGATTAAAAACGGGAAGGATATTGTGGGCAATACGGTAAAAGTGAAAGTCGTCAAAAACAAAGTCGCCCCGCCATTTAAGTCCTGCGTCATCGAGATGATATATGGGCAAGGTTTTACACGCGAAGGCGAAATTTTGGAACTTGGCACCCAACTTGGCGTTTTCCAAAAAACAGGCAGCTGGTTTATTTATAACGGTGAGAAAATCGGAAACGGAAAAGACGCGGCGTCTTCTTATTTAAAAGAACATCCAGAAATCACAGATGTTCTTGATACACAAATTCGTGAAAAATTGAAAAAAGGCGAAGTTCCTAACACGGAAGATTAATCCCTTAGGCCATGGCAAAACAAAACCATGGCCTTTCTTTTTCGATTCTTTTATGAATTTATAGCCACATCGCCGTTATCTTGATAGAATAATTCCGTACCTTATAAGGTACTCACACCATAGATTGGTTGTTGATTGTCTTATCGGCCCAGGCCGTAGCATACAAAAACATATTACCTTTATTTTGGAGCGAGTCCCTATTTGGACATATTTAGGAGAATTTTATGTTTGTCGATTTTATTGTATTTGCGGAGGCAAATGGCATGCAGTGGTGGGCATGGCTCATCATTTCCGTTTGCTGCGCATTCATTGGAGCTGGGGTGGTTATTCTTCTTCATCACATCCTGCCGAGATTTAAAAAGAAGAGCGCGGAGGCACAGGCAAAGCAAATCCTTCGCGATGCCGAAATTAAGGCGGAAAGAATCGCAAAAAACGCTGAACTTGATGCAAAACAAACCATTTTTGAAGCGAAGCAACAAGCGCAGCAAGACATACGCGAAATGAAGTCAGAGACGCTTGCCGAACAAGCCAAACTCGACGCGCGGGAAGAATCTATCAATCGTCGTGATAATCAGTTGATTCAAAAAGAAACCGAACTTGATAACCGTAACGAGCTTCTCACGAAGAAAATGGCGGATTGTGACAAAAAGATGGCCGAATATGACGAAAGAATCGATTCAATCATCAAAGAGCTCGAAAAAGTGTCAGGCATGTCCACCAAAGAAGCGCATGATGAAATCATGGCTCGTGTGGAAAGCAAGATGAGCAGCGAAATCGCTGCCTACATCAAAAACCAAGAAGACGAAGCGAAAGAAACCGCTCAACAAAAGAGTGCTGAGCTCCTTTCTTTAGCCTGCGCAAAATATGCACAAGAAGTCACAACGGAAAGAACCGTATCCGTTGTTTCTTTGCCTAACGACGATATGAAAGGAAGAATTATTGGCCGCGAAGGAAGAAACATTCGAATCATCGAACAAACACTTGGTGTTGATATCGTCATCGATGATACCCCAGAAGTAATTGCCGTTTCTTGCTTTGATCCGATTCGTCGCGAAATCGCAAAACGCACGTTAGAATTCCTTGTCAAAGATGGGAGAATCCAACCAGGTCGTATTGAAGAGGTCGCCGCGCGATGCAAACGCGACCTTGAAGCGGAAACACAAAAAGCGGGGGAAGAAGCAGCCTTCCGTTTGGGACTTCCGAAAATCAACCGCGAATTGCTTGGCTATTTGGGGAAACTTAAATATCGCACCTCTTATGGGCAAAATGGTTTGGATCATTCCATTGAAGTTGCTTATTTATGCGGCATTATGGCTGCCGAGTTAGGACAAAACCAACTTCTTGCGCGCCGCGCTGGACTTCTTCACGATATCGGAAAAGCCGTTGATTTTGAACAAGAGGGGAGCCATGTCCAACTTGGTGTGCAACTCGCGAAAAAATATGGTGAACCTGAAGTGGTAATCAATTCCATCGCTTCGCACCATGGCGATGTGGAGGCCACAAGTATCATCGCTCATCTTGTCGCTGCAGCCGACACCTTGAGTGCTGCGCGTCCTGGCGCAAGAAGCGAAACGCTTGAAACCTATGTGAAGCGTGTTGAACAGCTCGAAACCATCGCCAAATCCTTCGATGGTGTGCAACAGGCGTTTGCAATGCAAGCGGGCCGCGAAGTCCGTGTCATGGTCATGCCTGAAAAGGTTGATGATGCGATGGCGACGAAAATGGCGATGGAAATCCGCGAGAAAATCGAGAATGAGGCTGTGTATCCTGGCACGGTTAAAGTGAGCGTTATTCGCGAATACAAAGCCATCGAAACCGCGAAATAAAATGCGAGTCCTCTTCTTTGGTGACATTGTTGGAGAACTCGGGAGGTCCGCCTTAGGGCGGGCTCTTCCTATTTTAAGGCGGAAATATCGACCTGATTTCGTCATTGCCAATGGCGAAAATGTATCTCATGGAAAAGGACTTAACGAATCCCATTATCGCTATCTTGTCGATTTGGGTATCGATTGCATTACCCTAGGCAACCATTACCACGATAAAGTCGCAATTGATGACTATATCGATGATGCCGATAATCTCGTGCGGCCTCTCAACGCAAAAGGCTATACGCATGGTGTAGGAAGCGCCCTCTTTGAAGTAAATGGCGTTTTGCTCCGCGTCACCAATTTACTAGGAACTGCCTTTATGAATGAGGACGTGGACTCACCTATCGATTCCATGGAAACACTTTTATCTCAAGAAGAAGAGTCTTGTATCCACGTTGTTGATTATCATGCGGAATCCACGAGCGAGAAACAGATTTTCGCTTATTATTTCGATGGGCGTGTATCCGCGGTGCTTGGCACACATACACATGTGCAAACAAACGATATGCACGTTTTACCTGGTGGCACGGCTTATGGCAGTGACGTCGGAATGGTTGGGGAATTCGATTCCGTAATTGGCTTTGAGAAACAATCGGTCATTGATAAAATCGTCTTTGGCGAAAAGAAACCATTCGATTTAGTAAAACACGGCACCGCGATTGTTTGTGGGGCGGTTCTTGACTTTGATGAAGAAACTTATGCCTGTTTGAACATTACGCCGATTTCTTTGAAGGAGGAAAATCTATGAAATGCGAATACCGTTCTCTGCCCTCGTTAAAAGCGGCAAGAAATCGTGTTGATAAGTCGAATAGAATCATTGATTCAGGTACGATTCCTTCCACTCTTCTTCGTTTTGCGAAAGGGAAAAAGTTTTATATTCGCACGTTTGGTTGCCAAGCCAACATCCGTGACGAAGAAATCATGGCGGGGGATCTAACTAAGGCCGGTTTTACTCGCACTCATAATCCTAAAGAAGCAGATCTCGCCATCATTAATACTTGCGCGGTGCGCGAAAATGCCGAAGACAAGGTGTATGGTGAGATTGGCTCTTTTAAAGCAAACCATACCGCCAATTCTTCTTTCATTCTTGCCGTCTGCGGTTGCATGATGCAAGAGGAGAAAGTCGCGGAGAGTCTCACGAAAACATATCCTTTCGTCTCTTTGGTCTTTGGGACTCATAACATTTCCGCCTTGCCGACACTCCTTGATGAAATCATCCGAAAAAAAGAAAGGTTGGTGGACATTGAATCCTTCCCGGGCGACATTGTGGAGGGGCTTCCATCCATCCGCTTGAACGAGGCAGAAGCCTTCGTCAATATCTCCTATGGATGCGACAAATTTTGCACTTATTGCATCGTCCCTTATACCCGCGGTAGAGAAAGAAGCCGGGCAAAAAGCGACATTATAAGAGAATGTAAGGAACTCGTGGAAGAAGGCTATAAACAAATCACTTTGTTGGGTCAAAACGTCAATAGTTACGGCTTGGATTTGAAAGATGGCACCACATTCGCTTCTCTTCTTGAAGAAGTTGCGAAACTTGGTATTCCCCGTCTCCGTTTCCTTACTTCCTACCCATCTCAATTCACAGACGACACGATTGAGGTTATGTCTCGCTACGACAACATCATGAAATGGCTTCACTTCCCTGTGCAAAGTGGAAGCAGTTCTTGCTTAAAGCGTATGGGAAGGCGCTATAGCAGAGATGAATATCTGGCAATCGTGAACAAGATTCGCACAAAAATGCCTTCCATTGCCTTAACGACGGATATCATTGTTGGCTTCCCTAATGAAACCGACGAAGAATTTGATGAGACGATTTCCTTGTGCGAAAAAGTGCAATATAGCGCGGCCTTCACATTTATTTATTCGCCAAGAAAAGGAACACCGGCGGCCATGATTAAAGACAATGTGAGCGAAGAGGCTAAGCATCAACGTTTCGACCGCTTGAAAAAGGTCATTGAAGCATCGACTTCTTCGCATAGCGAAGCCATGGTAAATGGCGTTTATGATATTTTGGTGACAGGCCCAAGCAAAAAAGATGCGACCGTATTAAGCGGATATGCGGAAAATGGCAAACTCGTGAATTTCAAAGGCCCTGCGTATTTGTCTGGCACGATTGTGCCAGTTCGCATCAAGGAGTCACACGCTTATAGCTTAGTTGGCGAACTCGTTGGCGATCCTCTTTTATTGAAAGCAAAAGATGTGGCGTATATCTTGTCTTGCGACCCCTTGTTAAAAGAATTTGCGCGTCTTCTTGAAGAAGCAAACACACCGGAGATTAAGACGCTTGGTGAAGAATACATCAAACGCAAAAAAGCGCTTGCCCAATCAATTGGCGACGAAAAGAAACATGCGGTGGCGAAAAAAGAATATGAAGAAGTGGTTCACCTTATTCGTGATAATCCCGTTTTGATGAATATCGACTCTTTGAAACCGCTCGTGGAAAGCGAATTGCTCCGTATTCGAGGAATTCTTGAATGATCATCGTGCTCATGGGGCCAACAGGTGTCGGGAAAAGCGCTTTGGCGATTCCTCTAGCGAAAGCAATCGGTGGAGAGATTGTGAACGCCGACGCTTTCCAAGCCTATGAATATTTATCCATCGCAACTGCTGCCCCAAAAGAAGAAGATATGCGGATAGTACCGCACCATCTTTACCATTACATTCCCCTGAGCGAAGAATATAACATTTCGCGTTACCAAAAAGATGCTAGGAATGTTATTCAGAACATCCTTTCTCGACATAAAACGCCGATTCTCGTTGGCGGTAGTGGGTTATACATTCGGAGCGCTCTTTATGATTACGATTTGAGTGTCGATACAAGTAATATCGATCTTTCTACATTTGAACAATTGGACGATGAAACGCTTCACCATAAATTAGAAGAGCTTGACAAAGAAGAGGCGAAAAAGATTCACCCTCACAATCGGCGAAGAGTGCTTCGCGACATTGCCATTTGTTTGGCTTTAGGGCGAAGCAAAACATCTTTCCTTAAAGAACAAAGCCATGAACCAATATACCCAACGCGTTTTTTCCATCTCATATTGGGGCGGGACGCGCTTTACCCGCTCGTTGAAAAACGTGTGGAAGCGATGTTCTCGATGGGACTACTTGAAGAAACGATTCCATTGATTGAGAAATACGGGCGGGACGCGCCGGCGTTTAAAGCAATCGGTGTTAAGGAATTATTCCCTTATCTTGATGGAAATATCAGCTTAGAAGAAGCTAAGCAAAGTATCAAAGACAACACAAGACATTATATCCGCCGTCAAGAAACGTTCTTCCTTCACCAATTTCCTCATGAAGAGGTAACCTCTTTTGACGAAATCATGTTGAAACTAGGAAAATAGGAGAATGCCACTTATCATATCTTAAACGCAAGGGAGGAGAAAACGATGTCACTTCAGAAAATCCAAGAGATTGCCACAAAGGCTGGAATCGATGAACGGTTTCTTGAGCCGTATGGTTTTTATAAGGCAAAAGTCAATCCGTCCATCAATGAAACGCTGCGAAATAAAAGCGACGGAAAACTGATTTTGGTGACTGCGATTACCCCAACGAAAGCGGGTGAAGGAAAAACGACCGTTTCGATTTCGCTTTCCGAAGGTTTTGCTCATATTCACAAAAAAGCGATTCTTTGCTTAAGAGAGCCTGCTTTAGGCCCTGTGTTTGGCATCAAAGGTGGAGCCACGGGCGGAGGCAAGGTCACCATCGAACCTCAAGAGGATATCAATCTTCATTTTACAGGGGACATGCATGCATTAACGAGCTCTATTAATTTGATCTCTGCGATTATCGATAATTCGATTTTCCAAGGGAATCCTTTGAATATCGATCCTTCTTCTGTCGTTTGGAAAAGGGCGATGGATATGAATGACCGCGCTTTGCGGGAAATCACCATTAGCGAGGGAGAAAAAAATGGAACGCCTCGACAAGATGGATTTATTCTCACTGTCGCAAGCGAACTCATGGCGATTCTTTGCTTGGCTAAAAACGATGAAGATTTTTTATCTCGCTTGGAGCGTATCGTCGTCGCTTATACCTTTGATGGTAAAGTAGTCACGGTGAAAGACCTTCGCTTGACGCATGCGATTATGCGTCTTATGAAAGAGGCTTTAAAACCGAATCTTGTTCAGACTTCGGAAAATACACCCGTCTTTGTCCATGGCGGCCCGTTTGCGAATATCGCGCATGGTTGCAATAGCTTAATTGCCACAAAATTAGCCCTCAAGTTAGCGCCTATTGTGATTACGGAGGCTGGTTTTGCCGCGGATTTGGGTGCGGAGAAGTTCTTGGATATTGCTTCTCCAATCGGTGAACTTCATCCAGATTTGTGTGTCGTTGTTGCAACAATTCGTGCACTTAAGTTACATGGTGGCGTTCCTTTTGAAGAACTCGAAAACGAAAACGTGGACGCTTTATCAAGCGGGATGAAGAATTTAGAAGCGCATCTATCGAATCTAAAAAAATATGGATTGCCGCTCATCGTGGCCATCAATCATTTCGCCTCCGATACGGAGAAAGAAACGGATTTTGTTAAGAATTGGTGCTCTCTCCATCATTATGAGTGCAGTTTCGTCGACTCCTATGAAAAAGGAGGGGAAGGCGCGATTGATTTGGCGGAGAAAGCGTTGTTCTCTTTAGAAAACAAAACAAGCCATTACGCACCTTTATATGATGTGTCTTTGCCTTTGAAACGCAAAATCGAAATCATTTGCAAAGAGATTTATCACGCAGGGGGTGTCGAATATAGCGAAAAAGCAAGCGCAGCAATCGCTCGCTATGAAGAAATGGGCTTCGGAAACAGCTATATTTGCATGGCCAAAACGCCGAATTCCTTGAGTGATGATCCGAAAATCCTTGGCGCTCCATCTGGCTTCACAATTCATATCCGCGATGTCGCCTTAGCTGCTGGAAGCGGATTTGTCATTCCTTTAGCGGGCAATATTTTGACAATGCCTGGTCTTCCGAGAATTCCTGCTGCCATAAAAATGGAGGATGAGCCATGGTAATTGATTATGGTTTATACGATGTCGTTGAAATGAAAAAAGCGCATCCATGTGACAAAAGAAGCAAGCTTTTTCAAATCGTGATGGTTGGAGCGGATATCAAAATCCGTTGCCTTGGGTGCGGAAACCTCATTCTTCTTTCACGCGATAAATTCAACGAAAGAGTCAAAAGGGTTGTATCCAAGAACGAAGGCCCATTAAAAATTTCATAACTTTTTTGGTAAAACGACAAAAATCCTCCTAGTAATGATTAGGAGGACTTTTTTATTTTCCATCTAAGTCATGTATCCAAAACATTTGGCACCAAGAAAGGGAAAGTCAACGCATTGGTTGATATTGATTTCAGCACACCAGAAAAAGGCTTATTCGCGATTATTGGGAAAAGCGGGAGTGGCAAAAGCACTTTGTTGAATCTTCTTTCTCTTTTAGAGAAGCCAACCAAGGGAAGAATCGATTTTCTGGGTCGCAATTTGTCTTCGTTAAGCGAAAAAGAAACGCTGTCTTTTCGAAATAGCGTTTATGGATTTGTGCACCAAAAGTTTAATCTTTTAGACGAAGAAGATGTTTTTTATAACGTTGCATTGCCTCTATTAATCCATGGTGAAAAGAGAAGCGTAATCGATAAAAAAGTTCATGCGTTGCTTAAGAAATTTTCATTGTTGAATTTAGCAAGACGCAAGGTAAATTCTTTGTCGGGCGGTGAAAAACAAAGGGTCGCCATCCTTCGATCCATCGCTAATGACCCGAAGGTTGTCTTTGCCGATGAGCCCACTGGGGCTCTTGATGAGAAAAATAGCGTTCTAGTGATGGAAACTTTAGCGGATATTGCTAAAGAAAAGCTTGTGATTTTGGTGAGTCACAACCAAAAGCTAGTGGATAAATTTGCGACTGACACACTCATCTTAAGCGATGGAAAAATCGTCAAAAAGAGTGGCAATAACGCAAAAAATGGTGGCAAAACTTTTCATTTCCCTCCCTTTCGTCGCCATTCGCCGTGGAGAAAGCCTCTACTTTGTAGCCATATCAAGAAAGACAAAAAGAAAAACTTCCTTTCTTTTTCCTCCACGAGTCTTGCCTTCGTTTTCCTTTTGTGCACGCTTGGTTTCATTTTTGGAAGTAATGATTCTTTAAATGAGGAAAAAGAAAAAACGCTTCTTTTGTATCAGGGAAGTGTCGTCAAGAAAGAGACGTATTCCTTAGAGAATTCGCCGCTTTCTCTTATGAAATCTTCGCGGCCTAATATTGAAGAGATTAAAGCGATTACGGGAAGCGGCATCAGCGTTCATAACGATTATTCCTATTTCTTTCCTAAAGAGTGCGCTTTTTCTTTAAAAGAAACTACTTCTCATGCCTCTTTTGAACCGATTTATGATCCCTCAATGAAAGAATTTGGCCGTGCATGGCTCAAAGAAGGCGTTCCTTTTGAAGGAGAAAGCATTTCGTTTTGCTTGGTGAATGACGCTTTTCAAGAGAAATTTAAGGTAACGATAGGGGAAACGATCCATGTCCCCCTTGAAATCAATCTTTCTTTAGAAAAGGAAAACGTCCTCGTTTCTTTGTCACAGGATTTCATCGTCTCGGGCGTTGTTCAGGAATTTGGTTTTCTGAATCTCCCTCGCGTTTATTATTCCTACCTTGCTTATGAAAATAAAATGAAAAGTACTTATCCGACTGACTCCAAAACGAGTCTATACGAAATCGTTGAAGAAGCGGAAGAAAACGAAGCGATTTCTTCCTATTCTTATTTGTTATATGCACATGATAAGGAAAGCAAAAAGAAACTCTTTTCGCTTGTGAAAGAGTCGGAAGGAAAAGAGGAAGGGATCTCTTTTTCCTCTTACGCTTTTTCACTTATTGAATCATTTTCCTCCCTCCATAGCGCTTTAGGGGATGTGCTCGTTCCGTTTTTGGTTTTGGGATTGCTTGCTTCTTCTTTCAATAGTGGTGCGATAGCGTTTTCTTCGTTTTTGGAGCGAAAGAAAGAAGCAGCGATTTTGACTTCTCTTGGCGCGCCTTTTTCCTCTATCATCAGTCTATATGCGAGCGAATCCATTCTAATCGCTCTTCTTTCTATTTTGTTCTCCATGGGGCTCTCTTTTCTTCTCCAAGCACCATTAAATTTCCTCTTATATCGTCTTTCTTCCATCCCGTCTCTTATCCAGATTCCGTTCCTTTCTTTCCATGGGGTTCCGCTTGCTCTCCCCTTCTTATCAATCGCTCTAGCCGTGATTTTGGCTCTTTTTGGGACGATATTCCCAATGCTCTTTTTCAAAAGAAGTACCCTATTGGAGGAATTCAACGATGAATGATCTTTTGACGCTACAAAAAGTGACGAAGCGTTTTGGAGAAAGAACATTATTTTCCGATTTTTCCTTCTCTTTTCCATCCAAAGGCTTGTATGCCTTTCTTGGGGCAAGCGGAAGTGGCAAAAGCACGTTGCTTGAAATGATTTCTGGCTTGGATTCCTCTTATGAAGGAACGATTCTATATCGTGGGAGACCATTGACGAAACAGGATGAACCCAGTTTGTCCAAATATCGTTTATTGGAAATCGGCTATATTCGCCAGGGATATGACTTATTGGAGCTTGAATCGGCACTTACGAATGTTTCTTTACCAATTGTTGCCACTAGTGATGAGAGAAAGGAAAACATTGTCCTCCGCGCAAAAGATTTGTTATCTGCCTTCGGGCTAAAAAAGAGAATTAAAAGCAAGGTTTCGACATTAAGCGGTGGCGAAAAACAGCGTGTTGCCTTGGCTAGAGCAATCAGCTCGAAAACGCGCATTTTGCTCGCGGATGAACCTACGGGCGCGCTCGATTCAAAAAACGCCTCTTTGGTATATCGCTATTTAAAGAAGATATCCGAAACGATGCTTGTGCTTTTTGTCACCCACGATGAAGAAGCGGCTTTTTCCTATGCGGATGGTGTTCTCTTACTAGAGCATGCGAAAATCACTTTCAAAAAGAGAAAGAGAAAGGCCCGAACAAGCGGAGAGAAAATCGTCGCCTTGCCGATCAACAGTCGAAAAAAATTACCATCCGTTCCATTTTTGTTCTGGCTGAAGCACGCTTATCACCTTACGCTTACGAAGAAACGAAGGAGCGCTTTAGCGATGAGTATCCTTTCACTTTCCTTGTTTAGCTTAGGTATTTCCATCTTTCTTTCTTTCGATGCAAATCGAGAAATCGAAACGGCTTTTTCCTCTTTGATCGGGAAAAGCGTGGTGGTCATGGAAAAAGAAGGGGACTTACCCTCTATTCAAAAAGCGTATGCGGCAACCTATGACGATATTGAGTCAATACGAGGGTTTGTTCCTTCCTTGATTGAAGGGTATGGCGTCACTTATTTTGCCGACCTTCGCTCTTCGTTTCGCGATATGGACATGGTGTACGCAATAGCAGGCACTCGCAAAGTCGAACTTTCTGGCTTCGACGCTAATTCGCCGAATGATTATTTGTTACTCAGTGAAACGAACGATGTCTTCATTTATCCTTCTACCCCTGAGGTACTTGAAGATGACCAACTGATTCTCGGCCTTCCTTATAAGAACATGGCACAGCTTTGCTTTGGATTTCAAATCATGCGCGATTATTTGACCCTTGGCGCTTATCTAGAAGAAAATGAAGTGCAAATCCTTTTCGAAGTCGCGAACGAGGCTTGGAATTACGAAGACTCTCAGATTTTTAACCTCGCTGGGGTGATTGAAAGTGAAAAGCCAGTCATTTATCACACCAACCCTTTGTGGAACCAATATTTCTATGAAACCCGGATGCGTTTCCCGACGACGGATGGTTCCGAATACTCTTATCCATGGGTCATGCAAAAACTATATTATCTTCGTTCTTCTTTCGACGATGATGATTTTTATCGCGAAGTTCGCCTCAATCCGGTTTTTTCCCGTTATTTGTTTGAACGTCCAACCGAAGAATACAATCCCAGTGTCTGTTCATTTGACGAGAAATGCCGACTGAATCGTTATTATGTTTATTTCGTGGAGCGCAATTCTTTTTCCTTATCTTTGGTCGAACAAATTCAAAAAAGATATGACTTCCCTTCCTATCTTTTGCTTGGCGAAAACAGCTATGTGAGTTTTCCTTCTTCGATGATGAGCGGATTCGCTTTCCCTTTTTATGCGAGTTCGGAAATCGAACCGCTATCGAATCTCGTGGAATCCGTTTCGATTGTTCCTATTGCAGCAAAGGATCTTCCGGTTAAATTGCCACAAAGGGTGAAAGAAGGTTCGTATCGTTTACCTTTTGGAAACGCACTCACCATTTCTTCTTCTCATAAGAATTTGATTCATGGTGTTTTCCCAAAAGCGCGCGATGAGGTTGCTCTTTCACAAAAACTTTATGAGGAATGGGGAAAGCCGAGCACGATATATTGTGCTGGAATGGTGAACGAAAAGGAAAGCGGGGGGTATGTGGAGAGGGATTATCGTTTGGGGGCCCTTAAGGTGACAGGCGTTATTGAAGATAGCAACGATGTCTTCTATGTTTCTCCGAGTTGGAGCATCGATTTTTTCCGTGAAGAATTAGGAATGAGTTCTTTTCTTGTTGAGCCCACCAAAGTGATTTTCGAGACGGAAGGGCAAGCAAACGACTCCCTAATTGCAAAAATGAAAGCGGATTATCCCTCACTTCATTTTGAAGACCCTTCCTCCTCGATTGCTACCAGTACGGAAAGCGTCATCTATTTTGTTCGCCTTGCATTGACGATGGCTTCTATTTCTAGCCTTTCCATATCTTTTCTTCTACTAGTGACAATCAGTGCTTTAGCGATTCGCGAAAACAAAAAAGAGGGGAGAATGCTTTTCGAACTCGGAATCTCGCGGGAAGATATTGTTCGTGCATATTTTTCCATTTCCTTGCTCCCCATCGCTTTTTCAACCGCGCTCGCTTTGACCCTCGTTTCCATCACGGAGTATTTCATTCATCAAAAAATCGCTGAATCATTCGCGAGTGGGAGCCTTGCTTTCCATTTTTCTTTTTTGCCTTTATTATGCGTAATCTTGGCTTCCTTTCTTGCCGGTTTCTTTCTTTTCGTCGGTCTTAAATACTATCTTTCTTCGCGCGATTTTCGCAAAGAAGGAAGGTGATTTGCGAACTCGATTTGAGCATGCTTCCGTCAATTTTATGAAAGTTGTTCACCTTTTTGAAATCATTGTGGTATATTTATCGGCGGTGAGTTCGTTAGAACGAACTAGGAAGGTTAGGATTCTCATGAAGGGAACTGTGAAGATGTTCAACAAGGAGAAGGGCTATGGCTTCATCCACGGTGAAGACAATAAAGACTACTTCTTCCATTACAGTGAGTTGATCATGGACAACTTCAAGACTGCGGACCCAGGCGAACACGTTGAGTTTGAGGTTCAAGAGTCGGAGCGTGGACCACGCGCCGCCAAAGTCAAGAAAGTTGACTAATCGAGTTAGCGGAAGTTGATATGCCTCGCTTTATTCGGAGCGGGGCTTTTTTGTTCCTTTTAGGAACATGAGATACTATAATCTATCCGCTAGAGGTGAACTATGTCATTAAAAGCAGGTATCGTTGGCCTTCCTAACGTGGGGAAGAGCACCTTATTCAACGCGATTACGAATTCTCACGTTTTGGCCGAAAACTATCCTTTTGCGACCATTGATCCGAACACGGGAGTTGTTATTGTCCCCGATGAAAGACTCGATTATTTGACTGAAATGTGGCAGCCGAAAAAGAAAGTGAATGCCACTTTTGAATTTTATGATATTGCAGGTCTAGTCAAAGGGGCATCGAAAGGAGAAGGATTAGGAAACCAATTTTTAGCGGCGATCCGCGAATGCGATGCGATTGTAGAGGTGGTTCGTTGCTTTGATTCAGAACAAGTACTCCGTTATAACGAGGACCCTGTTGACCCGGCAAACGATATTGCAACCATCAATTTGGAACTCGCGATGAGCGATTTGTCCGCTGTGAATAATCGCATTGGAAAGCAAGAAGTGAAGGCGCGTATCGCTAAAGATAAAGTCGCGATGTATGAGATGCCAATTCTTTTGTCACTCAAAAAGACGCTAGAAAATGGCGACCCTGCCCGTTTAGCCAAAGGACTTACGAGTGAGCAAATCGCCTACGCGAAAAAGAATTTTTTCTTGCTCTCATTGAAACCGATTCTTTACGTGGCCAATGTTGCCGATAGCGATTATACCGACTTAGAGCATTGCGCTTACTATCAGATCGTCAAAGGAATCGCAGAAAAAGAACATGCTGAATGCATCCCTGTCTCGTGCGCGATTGAATACGAAATTAGCCAGCTTCCACCTGACGAAAAGAAGGAGTTTCTTGCTTCCTTGGGAGCGAAAGAATCGGGTTTAGATAAACTTGTAAAAGCTTCTTATAAATTATTGAACCTCTCCACGTTCTTTACGTGTGGGAAAGACGAATGCCGTGCTTGGACGTTTAAAAACGGAATGCTTGCTCCGCAGTGCGCAGGTATCATCCATAGCGATTTCGAACGCGGGTTCATCAAAGCGGAAGTTTACGATTTTGATTCTCTAAAAAAATACGGGAGTGAAGAGGCCGTGAAAGAAAACGGCAAATTGCGAAGCGAGGGAAAAGAATACGTGATGAAGGATGGCGACATCGTCTTCTTCCGTTTCAATGTTTGATATGGAGTATCGTATCGGACAAGGGGAAGATATCCATGTCTATGCCCCTCATCGAAAACTGATTCTTTGTGGAATCGAAATTCCTTATCCACTCGGCTTATTGGGTCATAGCGACGCGGATGTAGTACTTCACGCGGTGAGCGATTCGCTTCTAGGCGCATTAGCCCTTGGCGACATCGGCTTCTATTTTCCACCTTCTGATCCTTCTATTGAGGGAATTGATAGTGAAAAAATTGTTAAAAAATGTTTCTCTCTCATTCAAGAAAAAGGCTATTCGGTGAACAATATCGACATTATGATTTTCGTAGAGAAGCCGAAATTATCCCCCTACGTGAAAGCGATGCGCGAAAAGCTCTCCTCTTTGTTAAATATTGAGGTAGGGAGAGTTTCCATAAAATGCGGAACCAATGAAAAAATGGATGCGGTGGGAAGAGGGGAAGCAATTCGTTCCACCAGCGTCGTCTTATTGAAAAAGGAGTGAATTATGACGAGTGAACAAGAACTGCGGCTCGCTTTGCTTGAAGCGACCAAAAAAAGCGGACTCGAATTAAAAGAGAGTGATATTGTCATCGAGAATACAAAAGACCGTTCCCATGGTGATTATGCGACGAACCTTGCAATGCGTTTTGCTAGAGCGAGTGGCAAAAAACCGATTGAACTTGCCAAACTCATCGAAAGTAATTTCGCTTGCAAGGCATGCGAACGTTTGGAAATCGCTGGTCCTGGCTTTCTTAATTTCTTCATGAAACACGAATCCTTAGGAGAGGTCGTTTCCACGATTTTAGCGCAAGGAAAAGATTATGGTCGTGGTGCGCCAAACGGAATTAAAGTGGATGTGGAATACGTTTCCGCTAATCCGACAGGCGACCTCCATTTAGGGCACACAAGAGGTGCGGCTTTAGGCGACAGCACCGCGAATTTATACGCGTTTGCAGGCTATGCGGTGACAAGAGAATATTATCTCAACGACTGTGGGAACCAAGTTGCCCATTTGGGCCACTCATTGGGCATTCGTTATCGTGAACTTTTCGGAAAGACCGATGAAAAACTCGGTGATGATGATTACCATGGCAGTGATTTAATCGATATCGCTAAGTCCATTCAAGAAAAATATGGTGATCGTTATTTGACCGATAACGAAGAAAGCCGCAAGTTTTTCATTCGCTACGGCATCGATACGGAATTTGGGAAGATTCAAAAGGATTTAGCGGATTTCCGCGTCCATTTCGATAAAATCTCTTATGAATCGGACATTCGTAAGGGGACACGTATCGAAGACACAATCAAAGAGCTCGAAGAAAAAGGCTATGTTTATACCAAGGATGGTGCGAAATATCTTAAGACAACCGCTTTCTTAGACGACAAAGATCGCCCTATCGTGAAAAGTGACGGATCCTATACCTATTTCATGCCGGATATTTGCTATCACTACGACAAGATGAGCCGTGGTTTCTCTTTCCTTGTCGATATGCTTGGCGCCGATCACCATGGCTATATCAATCGCATGAAGAGTGCCCTCATGATGAAAGGATATAAAGAAGATTCGTTACGCTGCGAAATTTACCAAATCGTCCGCGTTTATAAAAACGGTGAGGAAGTCAAGATGAGCAAACGCACGGGAAAAGCCATCACGCATCGTGAACTCGTGAATGATTGCGGTGTGGACGCTGTCCGCTATTTCTTCAGTGAGAAAGCGGGAACGAGCCATCTCGATTTCAATTACGATTTGGCGACGAGTCAAAGCAAAGACAACCCCGTTTATTATGCTCAATATGCTCACGCTCGTTGCTTCTCACTATTGACTTTAGGGAACGATATCCCTCTTGACCCATCTTTAAAAGGACTAAAAGGGGACGCGAAAGAAAGCGAACTATTGAAACAACTTGCCGAATTCCCAAATTTGGTTCAAAGCGCTGCTTCCATCCGCGCGCCTTATAAAGTTGCTGGATATATTCAAAAATTAGCTGCTTTAATTCATGAATATTATGCGGCCACAAAGATTATTGACCGTAGCGATATGCTTGGAACGGGTGGTAGACTCGCCCTCATGAAAGCCGCAATGATCGTTTTGGAAAATAGCCTTGCTCTTCTCGGCGTCAGCGCTCCCGAAAAGATGTGAGGAAATCGGAAAAGAAAAAGAACGCAAATTTCACGATTTGCTAGTATGATATGTTTTGGTTCATTTGACGAATAGGAGAACGAATATGAGATTAGACAAAAGCATGATCGAAGAAGCTTATGAGATTCTTGAAAGCAACAAAGGCAGTTTGACCTTCAAGGAGCTCGCTGATAAAGTCGCGGAAGCCCTTGAAATGAGCGAAGAAGAAAAGAAAGCGCGTTTGGGCGCTTTGTACACTTCTTTGTCACTCGATGGCAGATTTGTTACTTTGACTGACAATACTTGGGACTTACGCACCCGCCACACCTATGCGAAAGTTCACATCGATGTGAATGACGTCTACACCGAAGTTGAAGAAACCGAAGAAGATTCCGAAGAGAATGAGGAAGATGGCGAACTCAAGGATGGGGAAGACGACATGCTTGGGGACGAAGAAAGCGAAGAAGGCGAGAAAAAGATGTCCGAAGAGGAGATCGAATCGCTCGGAATTAATAAATAAACGCGTTTATGAACTTGCCGCCCTGAGGGCGGCTTTTCTTTTCTATTTTTAAGGAATAAGCGATAATACTTATGAGGTAACCTATGTACGAAAAAGAATTAGAAGCCATGATTAAAGCCGCTCTCGATGCCGAAGAGTGGATCAAAAAGGTTTATGCAGAGCATTTCTCTGTGGAAATCAAAAACGACAATTCTCCTGTCACGGAAGCGGATAAGGGCGCGGATTGCTTGATTCGCAAAGAACTTCATGAAAAATTTCCAACATATGGCCTGCTTACCGAAGAAAGCCAAGATGATTTGTCCCGCCGCGAAAAAGATTTTATTTTCATCGTCGATCCTGTCGATGGCACGAAGGATTTTGTGGCACGTGACGATGAATTTTGCACGAATATTGGCCTTGCATATCGAGGGGAAGCGGTCGCAGGAGTTATCAATATCCCGATGAAAAACGTCCTTTATTACGCAATTAAAGGACAAGGGGCTTATAAGAAAGAAAAAGGGAAAGACCCAGTGCGTATTCACGTGAGCGATAAGAAGGATGACTTAACTGTTTTTGTATCACGCAATTTCTGCAATGACAAAGAGCTCGCATCCATTGATAGTCATCACGACAAAATCACTCGGAAGGTCGCTTTGGGAGCGGCCCTCAAATTCTGCTATATTGCCGAAGGAAAAGGGGAATTGTCCTATCGAAAGAGCCCAAATACAAAAGAATGGGATATTGCTGCAGGGGATATTATCCTTTCCGAGGCCGGGGGGATTATGGTAAAACCAGATGGCACCCATTATCAATATAACCGTGAAGACGTTTATAATCGCGATGGCTATATTCTTGCCAATTGCAAAGAGAATGTCTTGCTCTAATTCACAAAGGAACTAATCAACGAAACAAGGGGTAAAAAAAGAAGAAGCGCTCCAAAAGGGCGCTTTTTGTCATTTATGGCGGAAAAGGAGGTTATTTATGTGCAAAATGACGTTGCGTGCCGCGAGCCTTGTCGCGTCTCTTTACCCTTCGTCCATTATCACAATGCGAAGCGCTTTGGTGATTCATGAACTGCTTGAAAAAGAGGAAAATAGTTTGTTAGATTTGTCCTTTCCAAAGGGGAGTTACCGCAAAAACGATCCTCAGATTCGCGTCTGGACTATAGCCTCGCATCTCCATCCGATCGGAGCGAGTTGGATCGAAAAGGGAGAAAACGCATATTTTCTTTATGACATTCCTTCTTTGTGCGCATTGTATATGCTTTTCTATCATCGGCAGGAGATAGGAAAAACTTACTTTTTAGAAGGGGTCCATGCGATTCGGAGGGCAATTTATGAAAAAAGAGGGGAGGTGAAGGAAATCGGCGCAAGGCTTTACTTATATCCTAACGCCTTATTTTTACTATCTCTTTTTCAGGAATATATTCTCGCCACCGCTTAAGCACTAACGCGATTTTTTAGCGAGTTCCAATTCCTTTTGTTCGTTGATTCGTTTCTCCGCATTCTTCTCTTCTTCGAGTTTTTTGCGGGCTAAATATTTCGCCATAACATCTTCAGGAACATCGCTTGATGCACTGACGCCTGTCACACCAGGAACTTCTTCGCAAAGGATGATATCGACCCCCGCGGCGATGTCGTCTAATGCGTAGGAGCATCCTTCACATGCGCCTGTCATCGTCACGTATACGATTCCATCTTTAAAGCCGATGAGTTCAATGTCTCCGCCATCTCGATTGAGAAAAGGGCGCACTTTGTCTAGCACATTTTCAATTTGCGTTTCGATATCGTTTTCCATAGCAACGCATATTCTAGTTTTCCCTTGCTTTTCTCGCAAGCAAGATACGCGAAAACTGGCAATTTTGAGCACTATTCGCGCGTTTTTGTTGGATTTTAAAACGTTTTATCTATAATTGTTCCGTTTTATGAAAACGAATGTGGTTCGGAATTCAGAAAAGAAGATGCTAGGGGCCCTATCGCTTCTATATGAAGCTGGTTTTCTAACAAATCGCCTTGGTTTAGCGAAAGTGATTCGTGGAAAGGAAGACGAAGAAACTTTGCCAGTTGCATTTTTACGCTGCTTTGGTTATGCGCCTTCTCTTTCAAACAAGCTTATCTCTCGCCGCCTTCTTTCTCTTGAGAAAAAAGGGATGGTGAGATAAAAGAAGAGCGAGGGGTAGAAGGTCTCATTTTTCTCACAAAAGAAGGTCAAGGCGAAGCGAATTTAGAACTATTTCCTAGCCCGTCATTGAGGAAGAAAAAGAAGCCGAATATCATCCGTTATCAATAAAGGAGAATTATGAAAAAAGAATTAGCAAAATTTGAGGATTGGCCATTTCGATGCCCAAATACGAAAACGGTTTTGAAACAATTATCTGCTCTTACCGAGTCATTTAAGAATGCCACTACTGGCGAAGAGGCGCTCAAGGCTTTCAAAAAGATGAGCCGTTATAACGACAAAATCGGTGATGACATTACGCATGTTCAGGTTCTTTTCTCTTTGGAAACAACCAACAAAACATACGAAAAAGCAATGAATTCTTTGAATCAAGGACTTCCTTTGATTCAAGTCGCGCTCATTGATTTCCAAAAAGCCGTTCTTGCTAGCTCATTCCGCCCTTATTTGGAGCAGAAACTTGGGTCCTTCCTTTTTACGATGTACGAATATTCCTTAAAAGGCTTTGACGAAAGAGTGGTGGAAGAAGCACAAAAAGAGAACGATCTCGTGATGAAATATGAAGCGGCAATTGCCGATATGAAAGTCCCTTTCCGTGGTGAAACATATAATCTCCCGCAGATGGGGAAATTCCTTGTCGACCATGACCGCGAAACGAGAAAAGAGGCCGCCAAAGCGTATTATGGCTATTTGGAAACGAGAACGGACGAACTGGAAGATATCTATGATCAACTTGTCAAAGTGCGTGACGCCATGGCCAAAAAACTTGGCTATAAGAACTATGTCGAACTTGCCTATATTCGCATGAACCGTTTTGACTATGATGAAAAACTCGTCAGCGCTTATCGCGAGCAAATTCATACTGTTGTCACTCCGCTTGTGAACAAACTCAAGAAAGATCAGTTCAAACGCCTTGGCATTAAAAACCCAAAGATTTACGACATGAATGTGATGTTTAAAAGCGGAAACCCGATTCCTTTAGGGACAACGGAAGAGAAAGTCGAGCACGCTAAAGAAATGTATCATGCTCTTTCTCCGGACACCGACTATTTCTTCAATTTCATGGTGGATCATCATCTTCTTTTCCTCGATGCTAAGCCAGGAAAACAATCTGGTGGATATATGACTTATTTCCCAATTCACGCTTGCCCGATTATTTTCTCCAATTTCAATGGCACAAGCGGGGATGTTGATGTGTTGACTCATGAATTCGGACACAGTTTCCAAGCATATGTCGCACGGAATATTAAGATTCCAGAATATCGCGCTCCAACCATGGAATCTTGTGAAATCGATTCTATGTCGATGGAATTCTTCGCGGAGCCGTATATGAATCTCTTCTTCGCGGAGCCAGATAAATATCGTTATCTCCATTTGGCGGATTCCATTTCTTTCTTGCCATATGGTGTGACTGTGGATGAATTCCAGCACTGGGTTTATGAGCATCCAGAGGCCAAAAAAGAAGAAAGAGATGCAGAATGGCATCGCCTTGAAGAAAAATATACTCCCTGGAAAGTCAAACTCGAAAAAGATTGCCCATATATGTTATCAGGGCATCGTTGGCTCACCCAGTCCCACATCTTCGCTTCTCCTTTCTACTATATTGATTACACCCTCGCACAAGTCTGTGCCTTTGAGTTCTTCAATTTAGATCGCAAGAATCACGAAAAGGCTTGGAAGAAATACATGAAGCTTTGCAAGCTTGGTGGAAAATACCCATTCCAGACTTTGCTAAGCAAGGTGGGAATGAAGAGCCCATTTGTAGAAGGAACGCTCAAAAAGACCATCAATCCTTTGAAAAAAGTGCTTGCATCCTATCACGCTGAAAATTTCTAATCGATAAAAAAGAAAAAGAGCCATCGACTTTCTAATTTCTAGCCAAAAGAAACTGGATAAATGGCTCTTTTTTCATTCAATCTGGCTAATTTCTTCAATAGAGCGAAAAAGCGTTTCGCTAAATTCGCGTTCATTCATATTGACACGCAGCTCATCTAAGAATGCACGCGAAAAGGCGGGGATGAGTTCTGGATTTTGTTTTGCCTTTTGGAGAACTTCGCTCTTACTATATCCACTCGTGGAAGCGAGAAGCATTTCAATGGGCTCTTTCTTCAATAGGGGCGCATAAAGCCCATTCGTTTCCGGGAAAGAAAAGCGATAAATGATTTTTCCGCTTTTAATAAGGCGATCGCTTTTCCTCTCCAACTCATTAAATAGCCGCGTCTCCGCTTTTTTCCGATCGGCGATATGCGTATCGACTTCGAGTTCAATGATGGGGGTTAGCTCGTGCATTAAGGAGTGACGTGCGATGATGAGTTGTTGTTTCACCGCGTTTTTGATCCCTTTCGCATCGCTAGAATAAATAAGGGAACGAGTTTTAATTCCTTGATAATGAGAACAATGAGCAAAGGAGAGGCGAAGATCCAATTCTTCCAAAGAAATGGAAGGTATCTTGATGCCATGTTCTTCCTTCATGACCCCTTCATCGATTTTTAAAAAAGAGCGAATTCCCTTTTGGAAGAGAAATTCGTTTAGTTTCATGCCATTGATTTCCTCATAGGCACTTTCATAAGGCAAAATTACTCCTTGAATGAATTCGTTAGAAAAAGCGTGGCTAGAGAGGATTCTTTTTCGAAGTATGGAAAACTCTCTAAGGAGCGATTTGTCAGAAAAATTCGGAGAAAAAGAATAACCGAAATGCTCCAAAATCTGTTTTACCAAATAAGGGCTCGATTCATCGAGGGCGACAAAAATTTTTCTTCTTAGTTTTTCTAGCCCCATCAGCGCATTTTCCCGAATTTATTATTGAGATAGGTGACAAAAGCAGTTGGGCTTGCTTCTTTTCCTGTGACTTTTTTGATCCAACTTCTAGGCGATAAATAATCGTAAGCGAAGTCATATTCCCTGAACCAAGAAAGTATTTCGTCCATCTTTGCCTCTCTAATCAAGTCGAGAAAGCCAATTTCTTCGCTCATTTTTTCGCGAATCATCGCCCCATAGACATTGCCTAAGGCATAACTTGGAAAATAACCGAATTCCGCATCGCTCCAATGAATATCTTGCATACATCCGTTTTGGAAGGAGTCCACACCGACACCGAGATATGCTTTGTATTTGTCCTTCCAAATTTGTGGCACTTCTTCGCATTCAATTTTTCCATTGATCAAATCACGTTCGATTTCGTAACGGATGATAATGTGAAGAGAATAAGTGAGTTCATCGGCGTCGCAACGGATGAGCCCTGGTTCAACGCGATTGAGCGACAAATAGAAATCCTCATCGCTCATGTATTGAAATCCTGGATCGAGATTCTTTTCGACGAGTTTCTTTATGAAAGGAGTAAATTCCTCACTTCTCCCGATGAAGTTCTCGTAGAAGCGAGAGTGAGTTTCACAGTTTGCAGCCGTCGCGAGATTTTCAACAAAATTGTTATATTCTTCCTGACTCTTATTTTGGAACTGCAAGCAGTGTCCTCCTTCGTGAAGGATCGTGAAAAGATTACTCCTATAATCTTCTACGCTGTATTTGCTCGTTAAGCGCGCGTCATAGCGGTAGATATCCGCGGAAAA
>ERZ808274.316-NODE-316-length-26778-cov-5.162968_pt1 | contig 26778 bp, 24 predicted proteins | sample MGYA00521277_ERZ808274 | MGnify/ENA primary metagenome ERZ808274 (study PRJEB31516, sample SAMN03275597) | gut metagenome | biome: mammalia-associated habitat; material: feces | host: Papio cynocephalus | place: Kenya | collected 2012-07-28 ... | reverse complement strand
TGCCGCGGCTTCCGGTCGAACGTCGATTTTATATCTGCGATCTGGCGCACTGGAATCGGTGCCGCAAAGGCCTCCGACGCGACGGGTTTGCGCTCTCCCTCTTTCATGCGGACAAGCGTCTGCCCGTCCCGGAAGATCTCCGCCTGGCGACAGTTACGGAAGACGATTCGTTCTTCCGCGAATATGACGATATTCCGTATGTGCGGGATGACCTGCGGCGGGTTGTTCGTGCGTTTGCGTCCTCCGCGGTCGACGGTCTGTGGCCAGCCGCTCTGCTGACGGGTGAGACGGGGGTCGGCAAGTCGTTTACGGCCCGGGCAATCCGGGACGCGTTCCGGAAGACGTGCGGCGGCGGGACGTGTCCGTTCGTGCACCTGAACTGCGGTGAGTTCGGCAAGGAGGACATGAACGCCGCGCTCTTCGGATTGCGGGGCGGCTCGTTCACCAACACGACGAGGGAGGATCGGCCGGGCGCCATCGAATGCGCAAAGGACGGCGTCCTGTTTCTCGATGAAATCGGGACGTTGCCGCTCGAGCTGCAGCCGCGGCTTTTGATGGCGCTGGACGGGCACTACCGCCTGCATGGCGGCGTCGATTCGAAGGCCGTGCAATGCCGGTTCGTCTTCGGGACGAACGAGGATCTGAGGCAGGCGGTCGCGGAAGGGCGCTTCCGCCGCGACCTCTACAGCCGGATCAACGGGCTTTCGGTCTGCTTGCCGCCCGTCCGGGTGCGCATCGGCGGACAGGGCGGGACGGTGTTCCTGGACCGGACGCTGGCGAGCCTGGGGCGGCGGTTCAACATACGGTTTTCGCGTTTGGCGCACGTGCTGTTCAGGGAATTCGCCGCGCGCCATCCTTGGCGCGGCAACTTCCGCGAGCTTCGCCGGGCCTTCCTGCTTCTGCGCACGATGGCTTCGGACGCCTCCGGCTTCGTCTCGGCGCCCGCCATTCAGGTGCTTGAGCGGCAACTCCGGGACGCGGAGGCGGATTCCGGCGCAGGGGGTTCGGCATTTTTCCATCCACTTGTGGCCGACCGCCGCGATCTGGGCGCAAACGAGAAGGTTCTGCTGTCCTGGGCGTTCTCCTGCGCGGCTCGGGTGGGGACCGCGACGGACGCCGGGAAGCTCTTCTTCGCAGGCGGGAAGGAGAAAGCCAACTGGAATTCGTCGTTCGCCTCCTGCATCGGGAAATACGGCTACAAATGGGACGCGAATGCCGACGGACATATCGTCCGGCGGACGGGAGAGGACGAGGCGGTTTAGACGAAAAAGTCTAAATCTTATACTGGGGTCTAAGGGGGCAAAATGCAAACTTGCCAAAATCCCGCGTTTCGCACGCAAAACAGGCATATGGACGGTTTGGCACGGTATTTGCTTATCTATTCTGTGGCTGCAGAGTGCGGCAAGAAAAGAGAACATGAACAGAAAGGATGTCTATCATGGCAAAAGTGCCGAATGATTATGAATTGGAGTTTCTGAAGGAATGCACGCAGGACGAGCTGGCGCCGCTTGTCGGCGCGATTCTAGGCACGGACGACAACGGCGACATCAATCGCTCGGGCCGGTTCAGCTCGGAACTCGACAGGACGCCCGCATTCAAGGCGAACTATCCCGACCATACGAAGTACGTGGACGAGATCATCGAGGAGGTGCAGAAATTCGGCGGCAACACGTTCGCGAACATCTTCCGCGGCGACATGGGCGTCAGCTACCACGAGGTTCTATGTGATGTGGCTAAGAAAATGAAGGTCAACTTCAACCGCGCGCAGAAGACTGAGACAATCGAGAGTGCGCTTCTCGCCAAGGTCCTGGAGGACGCCTGGGAGAAGATGCCGGAAGCGGACCGGCGGAAGTTTCTCGACGAGTCGGGGTATGTATTCGGGCAGAAGTTGGGCGGGCTTTCTAGCGTACTACTGCTCAAGATTCTTCAAGCCGGGGGATTCAAGACGTATCAGATTGCGTTGATTCTTGTCAATACCATCTCGAAGGCCATTCTCGGCCATGGGCTGAGATTTGCGGGGAACATCTATGTCGCGCGGTTTCTGGCCGTGTTGATCGGTCCGGTCGGCTGGATTCTCACGGGGGCGTGGACGGCGTTGGACATCGCTTCGGAGGGGTATCGCGTGACGATTCCCGCCTGCATCTACATCGCCGCGCTGCGTGCGATGAAAGCGAACGAGAAGTTTGCCCAGGAGAACGGCACCGGGAACGAATAAGAAGGAGAGGTGGGGATGAACAACATGAACGATACAGAAGACAAAGATGATGCCGTCGATAGCACGATCAACGCGGGCCTAGCAGGCGTGGCAGCGGATGTCGTGTCAAGGTATGGCGCCGGAATAAAAGAACATATAGTCGCATACGGCGGCATGGACCATGAAACTGGGCAAGAGCTTAGCCGCGGCCTTAAGAAAATCAGCGAGTCGAAGGTTGATCCCCAGTACGAAAGACAGAATCTCAGACAGCAAGCGGGCTTTTCGGCTGAAACAAAAGAGGTAGCGCGTCAACGCGCCGAGCAAGCCATCAGCGGCAAGAAGCCTACGGTAATGCGGACGGATGACATTCCTGGCCCAAACAATACTCGTCCTCATAAGAACCACGAATATTTCGATATAACCTCGGAGGTGGACGCATCTGGGAACCCCGTCCCAGGATCGAGCGCTCAGATGAAATTTGTCGGCGGCTCGCCAAAAGAAGCCCTAGACAAGATGTTCAGCAGCAAGTATCAGAAGTACTTTGATCAAAACTGCAAGATGATGGTGCCAAGCGACTATTATGATGGCATGAAGGAGGAGCTTGCGAAGAAGATCAAATCCTTGGAAGATCAGCTTGAAAATCTCAAGGCATCGGGCAAGGGCGAGGCCGCGGCCAAGGTTCAGGAGCGACTGGAAAAATGTAGGAAACTTGAAAAGAATCTCGTCAAAAGCAAGGTCTCAAACGCCGAGGCAATGGAGGCCCGTACAAATCCGAAGCTGTCAACCGCTAAAGACATAGGGCGTGTTGCCCACCGGGCCGGCGTCGAGCAGGCGAAGATGGGCGCGGCAATCGGCGGCGGAATCTCCATCACCCGCAATATTGTTGCTGTGATTCAGGGGAAAAAGGATGCAAAAGAAGCTACCATGAGTGTCGTGAAGGATACGGCCGGTGCGGCGTCTTTAAGTTATGCGACCGGGTTTGTGGGATCTGCCGCAAAAGGAGCACTGCAGAACTCGGCATCCAAGTACGTTCGCACGCTCTCCAAGACCAACCTTCCGGCCTACATTGCGACAACAATGCTTGAAGTGGGGAAGAGCCTGGTCAGGTACTACAAGGGAGAGATTGACGGAGTGGAGTGTCTGGAGGAGCTGGGCGAGAAAGGATATGGAATGGTCAACAGCGCAATGTACGCCACTGTCGGCCAGATTGTGATTCCTGTTCCGGTCGTCGGGGCCCTTGCCGGAGGCATGATCGGATATGCGCTTAGCTCGGTCTCGTACAAGATCCTTTCCGAAAGTCTCAAGTCCGCGAAAATAGCCCGGGAAGAGAGGATTCGGATTGAACGCGAATGCGCCGAGGCAATCAAGATGCTCCGGGAATATCGCGAGGAACTCGAGAAAGGGATAAATCAGTATATTCGCGAGAAACGGGAGATTTTTGATCTTGCCTTTGCCGACATGAAGGAAGCACTGGCAATAGGGAACGTCGATGGTTACATCTCATCAGCCAACCAGATAACGAAGGCCTTGGACAAAGAACCCCTCTTCGAGAACATGGAGGAGTTTGACAAGCTCATGAGATCTGACGAGACAATAGTTTTCTAACTGACAACCAAACATGCAAAAGAAAGGATCATGATGGATTATTCATCAAGATGCAGAACAAGCGAGGAAGAGACGAATGACGCGATTTTGAGGATTGCGTACCTTCTTGCCGCTTCCGACGGAGAGGTAAAGAAACCGGAGCGCGAAGTTTTCAAGAAAACCCTTGACGCGCTTTACGGATCGAAAATGGGAGATGAGGATACGACCGCTCTTATTGAAGGCGTCGTTGAGGGCGCCCGAAAGTTGATGGCCCTACGCGATTTCTACAATGAAGAGCAGATGACCAAAGCTTTTCTTTCCAAGGTGCGGGATGATCTCCGGTTTGTTAGGAGGGACAAAGTTTCGGCTCGCAAGGCGTTTGCCGTATGGATTAGCCTTTGCATCGCCGACAAAGACTATTCTTCGTTTGAACGCCACCTTGTCAAGGCATTGCAATCAGCCTGCAATGATGCAACTTACTGGGTTCGGTTCGCGTTCGCGCGCGGGGAAGTTGTCAAGGCATTGCAATCAGCCTGCAATGATGCAACTCCATCTCTTTTTGGGTTTGGAAGGAATGTGGTTGATGCATTTTTTCGTTCTGAAGATAGATTCGAGGATACACCGGATTCAGAGGAGAAACCTTTGGTTTCCGACGATTTCCTGCTTGAGGTCGAGGATCGTTGCAGGGAAATTGACGAAGCCCGGGCGCAGCTAGATTCTTGCGCGTCTAACGATCAAAAATATGCGATGGCGGCTTCCCTCGAGAGTCTTGTTGCATCGTTCAATGAATTTGTCGTCAATATCGACGATTAATATAAAGGAGAACTAGAAATGGCACTTCCACTTATTCCAATCCTTCTCGGCGCGGCTGCAGTAGGTACCGGCGGCTGGGGCTTGTTCAAAGGCGGCAAAGCCATCGCAGACAACAGCGAAGCCGACGATATCAATGCGCAAGCGCGTAGACTGCAGAAGCGCATTATGGACGATCTTAACAATGCCCGCGAAAAGAGCAGGTACGCTCTTGAGCAGCTCGGCAAAAAGAAAATCCATGTGTGCGACACTTCTGTAGGCAAGTTTCTCACGCTCTTTTCAATGATCAAGAACATCGATCTTAAAGAGTCCAAGGGCCTGAATGAACTGGGTAAATTGAAAATCGACAAACAGTTCATTACGGATCTCAAGGAGATATCGATTCTTGCGGCATCCTTTGCCAACGGGACGGCGGCGGGCGCAATTGCCGGTGGCGCCGTCGCTTTCGGCGCATATGGCGCAGTCGGAACCTTTGCCACGGCATCTACAGGCGCGGCGATCAGCGGGTTAAGCGGAGTCGCGGCGACAAATGCCACGCTTGCTTTTCTGGGCGGCGGATCGCTGGCGGCCGGAGGTCTGGGCATGGCTGGAGGCATGGCGGTGCTTGGTGGCATAGTCGCCGGACCTGCCCTGCTTGTACTGGGCTCCGTAATGGGTGCGAAGGCGAGCGAGAATCTTGACAACGCACGCTCCAATCTTGCCAAGGTCCAAGAGGCGGAAGCCGAAGTTAACGTTATGATTACGGCCTGCAATGGCATTGCCCGGCGTGCAAACATGTTCGTTCGCACACTTGCGCGGCTGGAAATCCAAGCAATACCGATGATTAACGGGCTTTCACAGATCATTAAAAACGAAGGGCCTGATTATACGCAGTACTCAAGCGCATCTCAAGGATCGATCGCCACACTGCTTGCAACGATGGTCGCAGTCAAGGCTATGCTCGACACGCCGCTTCTTGATGCCAGTGGCGCATTGACGAAAAAGTCGCAGCAGGTTATCGAGGACGTCCGTGGAATGTTGCCGCCGCGGCGGACCGAGGCCTCCTAAGGGGAAATCGATTGATGCCCGAGCCTTGTTTCAAGTGTGATTGTTGCGGGCTATGCTGCCGAAATATTCGGGGCATACCTCAATTATCCCAATTCGATCGGGGCGATGGCATATGCTGTCACCTCACGGATGGGAATCTATGTGAGATATACGATTCCCGTCCGGAGGTGTGCAGCGTCGAGCGAATGTATTCTCGATTTGCTAATGATTTGACGAAAGCGGAATATTATAAGCTCATGCAGGCCTCCTGTGAACAATTAAAAGCGAAGCGAAGTGGCAAAAGTGAAGAAGTTTGCCTAGAAAGCCTGCTTGCTGGAGTTTCGCAGACATCGCTTCAAAAGTTTCTGAATGAAATAGGGCTCGATTCGGCAACAGGTGCATCAACCTGAAATCGCTGTAGAAGTCCAGGGGCGCATCTGCTCGCCACCTAAGGTACGCGGACAAAGAGAGTCTGCGATGCCACCAGATTGCCGGTTCAGGAGGGCGGGGGCGTCTTCTGACGGCCCTGTCGGGTGGAAACATCCCCCGGTTGGTCTATATAGAAGAGGGAGTCGGTTGCTGGTTGGCTGAGCATTGCAGTGAAAAGTCTTTTTCGGAGGGGTTTGGTTATGCCTTGGTTGAACTGTGTCCGTCCATCTAGCCGCACCTTGTCAGGTCTTGCGCAAGTCGCCTATGAAAATTCGCATATGGTAAAAGTGCGGGGGGTTTGGTATAATAGTCGCATCAGAATATGGCAAACTGTCAGCACAATCATCACAAAGGGCCGCGGGAACTCGTCACCGGCGGCGAATGGCTCTATGGACGCAATCCGGTCGAGGAGGCGCTCGCGGCGGGACGGCGCACGGCCACGGAAGTGATTCTGCCTCCGGCGACGCCGGACGAGGACGACCAGTTGCGCCGGATACGCGACGAAGCGCATGCGCGGCGCATCGTCGTGCGCACGATGGACCGTCCCCAGCTCGACAAGCTGACGCGGTTCGGCCACCATCAGGGCGTGGCGCTCAAGACGTCCGGCTATCCCTACGTGGCGTTCGAGGAGATTCTCGACGCGGCGCGCGAAGACGAGAACGCGCTCGTGGTCGTGCTGGACCATCTAGAGGATCCGCAGAACGTCGGCTCGATTTTGCGGACGGCGTGCGCGGCGGGCGCGACGGGGGTGATCATCCCGGAAGACCGCGCCTGCGGCATCACCCCCGCGGCAGTCCGGGCGAGCGCGGGCGGGGCGGAGCACATCAAGGTGGCGCACGTCGTCAACATCGTCCGGGCGATGGAAGATCTGAAGGCGGTCGGCCTGTGGTTCACGGGGCTCGATTGGGGCGAAGACGCGCGGAACTACACGGACGTCGATTTCAAGGGCCGCGCCGGGCTTGTCGTGGGGGCGGAAGGCAAGGGCCTTTCGCGCCTCGTGCGCGGCACGTGCGACTTCATCGCCGAGTTGCCCATGCCGGGCGGGTTCGAGTCGCTGAACGCCGGCGTCGCCGCGGGCATTGCGCTCTACGAGATATTGCGCCAGAGGAAACGCAAGTAACCGTCCGAAGACACCTTAAAACCTTATGAACAATCCATCCGACATGCAAACCGAACAACGCACAGACGAGCCTTCCATCGTCACGGCGCTCGAAAAGATCGCCGCGCACAAGGGCGACTATTCGTGCGAGGTGGAGCGCCTCGGCGAATGCAAAATCCAGTCTCCCGTGCGCCATCACGAGTTCATCCGCGATGGCGAACGCATACTGGTGACCGAAAACGAGTCGTATTTGCGCTATATCCGCGAGAAACTCGGCCACACGCCGACGTTCGAACGGGCGGGTCCGCACGAAAAGATCTTCCACGATCCGAGCTGGACGCGCGTGGGTATCGTGACGGCGGGGGGGCTCTGTCCGGGGCTGAACAACGTCATCAAGGGCATCGTCGAGATTTTGACGTTCGACTACGGCGTCAAGAACATCTTCGGCATCCGTTTCGGCTACGCGGGGTTGAATCCGGACTACGGCTACCAGCCGATTCTGCTCGACCCGGACGTCGTGGACACGATCCACGAGAACGGCGGCACGATTCTCGGCTCCAGCCGCGGACAGCAGCCGACGGACAAGATCGTGGATACGCTCATCCGCATGAACATCAACGTCCTCTTCTGCGTGGGCGGCGACGGGTCCCTGCGGTGCGCACGCGACGTGGCGGAGGAGATCGGCCGCCGCGGACTCAAGATTTCCATCGTCGGCATCCCCAAGACGATCGACAACGACCTGCAGTTCGTCGGGCGTTCGTTCGGGTTCGAGACGGCGGTGGCGGAAGCGACGAACGTGACGCGGTGCGCCCACGTGGAGGCGAAAGGCACGGCGGGCGGCATCGGGCTCGTCAAACTGATGGGGCGCGATTCGGGCTTCATCGCCGCCTATACGTCCATCGCCAACCCGGTCGTCAACTTCTGTCTGGTGCCGGAGATGGACTTTTCGCTGGACGGTCCGCACGGACTGCTCGCGGCGCTCGAGAACCGTTTCGCGGCGGGCAAGACGCACGCCGTCATCGTGGTCGCCGAAGGCGCGGGCCAGAACCTCATACAGGGCGAACCCGAGCGGCGCGACGCCAGCGGCAACATCCTCAAGAAGGATATCGGTGAATTCCTCAAGTGCAAGATCACCGAGTATTTCACGGCGAAGAACATCAAAAGCTCGGTCAAGTACTTCGACCCGAGCTACACGATCCGTTCCGTCCCGGCGCGGGGCACGGACGCGATCCGCTGCTACATGCTCGCGCGCAACGCGGTGCACGCGGCGATGGCCGGGCGCACGAATTGCGTGGTGGGCAACCTGGGCGAGAGCTATGCGCTCGTGCCGATCAAACTCGCGACGTTCGAGCGTCAGACGCTTTCGCTCAAGAGCGACTTGTGGCGCAGCGTGATGGACGCGACCGGGCAGGAGTTCTATTTCAGCGGGGCGGAAGGCACGACGGGCTCGCTTTCGCCGCTGTTCGTGGCGCCCTGACGCCTCTTGCGGATGATGAAACTCGCCGAGATAACGGCCTGGCTCGACCGCACGCTCAACTGTGCGGCCTTCGACGACGTCTCCAACAACGGACTCCAAATCGACCGGGAAGGGGACGAAATCGAGGCCGTGGCGTTTGGCGTGGACGCCTCCGTCGCGTTTCTGGAGCGCGCGGCGAAAGCGGGGGCGCAGTTGTGCGTCGTGCACCACGGGATTTCCTGGGGCGGGGGCATCCGCCGCCTCACGGGGAGCGACTACGCCGTCGTGCACGCGGCGATGGCGCACAATCTCGCCCTTTACGCCGTCCACCTGCCCCTGGACGCCGACCCGGCCGTCGGCAACAACCGGGAACTGGCGCGCGCGTGGGGATTGGCGGACTGCGAGCCGGCGTTTTCGTACCACGGCCACATCATCGGGCTGATCGGGCAGCTCAAGGACGGGCGGCGCGTGGGGGTGTGCTCGGGCGGCGCGGGCGAATTCGCCGTCGAGGCGAAGGCGTGCGGATGCGACCTCTACGTAACCGGCGAGGCGAACTGGGGCGAGCGGATCGCCGCGCAGAACGTCGGCATGAAGATGATCTGCGCCGGACACTACGAGACCGAGACGTATGGCGTCGCGGCGCTTGCGCGTCTTTTCGCCGCCCGGCTCCCGCTTCGCGTCGTGGAAGCGCCCGTGCCGCCCCCCATTCCGCTGGAGACATGAAGCGGCCGCCTTTGCCTTTCCCCATCCTCTTCGAGGACGCCCGCGTCATTGTCATCGACAAGCCCGCCGGACTCCTCACGACGCATACGCGCCTCAAGGGCCGGCTCGCCCGCGAAACGCAGTACACGGCGGAAAACATCCTCACCGACTACGTCCGGAAGGGACAGTGGAAGAGTTCGCGCCGCGCCTGGCTCGTCCACCGGCTGGACCGCGAAACGAGCGGCGTGCTCCTGTTCGCGAAGTCGGAAGCGCTGGCGGAAGCCTTGCGCGCGGACTGGAACCAAATCGCGCAGAAAACCTACCTCGCCCGCGTGCAAGGACTGTTGCCGGAAGCGGCGGGCGTCTTCGAGTCCTATCTGCGGGACAACCCCGTGACCATGAAAGTCAAGAGCGTGGCGGACCCCCGCTTCGGCAAGTTCGCCTGCACGAGATGGCGCAAGCTTTCCGAAGAAGACGGGACGACGCTCGTCGAAGTCGATTTGAAGAGCGGACGGAAGAACCAGATACGCGTCCATTTCTCCGAAGCGGGCTACCCGATTGTCGGGGACGTGAAATACGGCGGACCGCCCGCTTCGCGCCTCTATTTGCACGCGCTCGATCTGCGTGTCCGGCTGCCCGACGGTACGATAGTGCACGCTCACGCCCCGATCGACTGGTGCTAGACATCTTCCGCGCACGGGGAGAAAAACAAAACACTACGGGGAAAAAGGAAAACCCCACGGGGATTTAGGGAAAACCCCGTGGAGTTTTGTTTCGGAGTCCGTGGACGCCCGTTTCCCGTCCGTAGGCGGGAGTCGGCCGGTTGGCTGGAATACGCCGGCGATTGCCGTCCGATGGGGATTGACTTTAGAAGCCCATAATGATATACTGCCAATACAACCAGTTCATAAAGATGTAATTTAAGAGATTTCCAAAATGATTGTCACATGCAAACATTGCAGGAAGCAGATCAATGTCGAGGGAGATATTGAGGCTGGCGATGTCGTACCCTGCCCCTATTGCGGGGGGAGTTTTGCCTTTTCTTCCCCTGTGCGGGTAGGCTTGCCCGGTGTTCGCTCGCCTTTGCCCCCGCAAAGTTCGGACGAGGAAGCGCCGCGTCCGAAACCCGTGCTGCGGCTCAGGCGGCGGGCTTTCGGGGGGATTCTGCTCGTTGTCGCATGCCTTCTGGGCGGGGGCACGGCACTGTTCGTCGCCCTGAACCGCTTTGGATACATGGGTAGACTATCCCTCCCGTCCTGGCTGGCGTGGATACCCGCCATACAATCCCTCAATGCTGAAGAAAGGGTACATATTGACGCGTTTTCGGCGAATTTGCGCCGTTTCAAGGTCGAAAAGTTGGAACTTTGGCGCACGGCGCCCCGCGCGGTCGAACCCAAAAACGCCGTCGTCGGCGCCGCCTATCACGTGCTGGTGGAGAAGAAGGACGGCGCATGCGGGCTCTATCGGATGACTGCCATGGGGAATGGCGTCTTCTCCGTGGCTGAATTGACGCCATACGCGAAACCGACTCCGGTGAAATTGTCCGACTTCAACAAGGCGCGAAAGGGCACCCTGCAACTCATCGAGTGCGAGGGAACGGTTTATGTCTGCGGGGCGAAGAACGTCGCGGCGGGGTGGTTATTGTTGCAACGATTCATTCCCTGAAAAAGACACGTTGAAAAAGGCGCGTTCACCTTTCATCCATTGGCGCATCCAGAGCCCCGTGTCGCCCGTCCCGGGAACCGGGCTGGATACGTCTGTTATTTTCCGCCGCGATTAGACGATTTTAAGGGATTTTCGCGGCGATTTTTGGTATAATATACGGAACCGGTCATCAAAGGCGGGGCGGCGTCCATGGTGGAGGTCGTTTCAGCGGACAAAAAGAGCCGAAAACTAAAAAAATAGTCATATGAAAGCAAAAAGAGCGATAATTTGGACGCTCGCACTCGTTGTGGGCGCGGTATTGGGCAGCCTGGGCATAGGCGGGCTCGACAGGTTCATGGATTTTGTGGCCGCGGCCTATACGCGCGCCTTCCAGTTCGTCGCGGTGCCGACGGTGGCGCTGGCGATCCTGACGGCGATGGCGTCGCTGGGCGAAGGCAAGAAGATGGGTCGCGTGTTCGCCCGGACGCTGGGCTACACGGTGTTCACGTCCTTCGTCGCGGCGCTTGTCGGGTTGGGACTCTACCTCCTCGTCAAGCCGGGTGAACTTTCCGCCGACGTGATCGCGTCCGTCTCGGATGCGGCTAAGGGGACGGTTTCGCGCCTGGCCGAGACGCCGGACACGATCTACGGCCATATCCTGAACGCCATCCCGAACAATCTCGTGAATCCGTTCCTGACGGGGAATGTGTTGCCGATCGTGATCATTTCGGCGGGCATCGGCATTGCCATCGCCATTTTGGGCCGCACGAGCGAGAACGTGCGCCTTTTGCACCGGGCGATCAACGGTTTGCAGGAGATATTCTTCGGGCTCATCAAGGGGCTCATCTGGGCGCTCCCCGTGGGCATCGTCGCTTTCGCCGCGCAGCTGGCCGCGCAGATGTCCGCCGGTGTGGTGGTCGGTTCCATCGGCAAGTACGTGCTCGTGGTGCTGGCGGGCAACCTGATCCAGTTCTTCGTTATCCTGCCGCTTATCTGCTATTTGCGCGGCGTCAATGGGTACCGGGTCATGCGTGAAATGACGCCGGCGCTGCTGATGGCGCTCTTCACGAAGAGTTCCGCGGCGACCTTGCCGGTGACGATCGCCACGGCCGAGAAGAACATGAAGGCGAAACCGTGGATCGCCCGGTTCATCCTGCCGCTCTGCTGCACGATCAACATGAACGGATGCGCGGCGTTCATCCTCGTCACCTCGCTTTTCGTCATGCAGAATTCGCCGGACTGCGGCATCGTCCTCACCCTGCCGACGATGCTGGTCTGGTGCGCGATCGCCGTCATTTGCGCAATCGGCAACGCGGGCGTCCCGATGGGGTGCTACTTCCTGACGCTCTCCCTGATGGCGGGCATTGGCGGAAATCTCATGATTCTGGGCGTCATCCTGCCGATCTACACGATTATCGACATGATCGAGACGGCGGAAAACGTGTGGTCCGACTGCTGCATCTGCTCGATCGTCGACAAGTCCACGCCCGAAGCGGAGGCGTAAGGCCATGCCGAAACAAAACGCCTCATTCAAGGCGGTCATCCTGGCGGGCGGAAGCGGCGAACGCTTCTGGCCGCTTTCCACGCCGGAGAAGCCCAAGCAGTTTCTCAACGTTTTCGGCGGGGCGAGCCTTTTGCAGCAGAGCGTGCGGCGCCTGGAGACGGTGGCATCCGCGACGGACGTGTTCGTCATTACCTCCAAGAAGCATGTGGCTTTGACGCGGCAGGAGCTGCCGGAAGTCCCCGCCGCGCACATCGTGGGCGAACCCTGCCGGCGCGATACCGGCGCGGCGATCGCGCTGGGGACGGGCCTTGCCGGGACGCATGACGCGGACGTCGTCGGCTTTTTCGCGAGCGACCATCTGATCGGAGACGAAAAGGCGTTCGGCAAGACTGTGCGCCAGGCCATCCGCCTGGCGGAAAAGAAGGACGCGATCGTGGTCATCGGCATCCAGCCGATGTCGCCTTCCACGTCGTTCGGCTATGTGAACCCCGACACGGGCGCTTTCGTGGAGAAGCCGGACGCCGCGCGGGCGAAAGCCTATTTGCGCAAGGGCTATCTGTGGAACGCCGGGCTTTTCATCGCCCGCGCAGGCGTATTCCGCACGGCAATCCGGGCCGCCGCGCCCGTTTTGGCGCCGTTGACGGACCCCGTGCCCCGTTCGGAAGAGGACCTCGCGCGGCTCTACGAACCCCTGCCGCGGATTTCGTTCGACTACGCCGTCATGGAGAAAACGCCCAATGTCGCGGTCGTCCGCGGCGATTTCGGCTGGGACGACGTCGGCGGCTTCCAGGCGTTCGACAAGTATTTTCCGCACGACGGCAGCGGGAACGTCTGCGAAGGACCGTGCCGGAAGGTGGACGCCGCGGGCAATATCTGCGTGGTGCGGGGGGCGCCCATCGCGCTTTTGGGCGTTTCCAACCTCGTGGTCGTCACGACGCCCCATGGCGTGCTCGTCGCCGACAAAAGCCGTTTGGCGGAAATGAAGAAGCTTTTCCAGTCTCCCAAGTGACAGCGTGAAGAGAAAGTACAAAGTCCGCATCGCCTATGACGGCACCGCCTACTCCGGATGGCAGACGCAGGAAAATGCGCTGGGCATCCAGCAGGTCGTCGAGGAGGCCCTCGCCTGGCTGGAGCAGGGCCCCGTGCGGATTTACGGCAGTTCCCGGACGGATGCGGGGGTGCACGCGAAGGGATTCGTCGCGCATTTCCATCTGACGAAGCCCATCCCGCCGAAAAACATCGTGCGCGCCCTCAATGCGCGGCTGCCGGAAGCCATCCGCATCCTGCACGCCGCCTATGCCGCGGAGCGGTTCGACGCGCGGCTTTCGGCGAAGGGCAAGGAGTACCGCTACCAACTGTACCAGGCGGAAATCGAACCGCCGGACCTCGTGCCGTACTGGACATTCTGCCACCGCGCGCTGGACCTCGAGGCCATGCGCCGCGCCGCGTCCTACTTCGTCGGCCGGCACGATTTCGTGTCTTTCGCGGCGAATCCGGACCGGGTATTGGAGTCGACGGTGCGGACGGTTTTCGCCTTTGACGTCAAGAAGACGGGTCCGCGCTACACGTTCATCGTGCGCGGGGACGGATTTCTCTACAAGCAGGTGCGGTCCATGGTGGGGTTCCTGCTGAGCGTGGGGCGTGGACGCGAAAAGCCCGAAGCCGTCCGGGAACTTCTGGCGGAACATGCGCCGCGGACGGCGCGCGTCGAAACGGCTCCTGCGCGCGGTCTTTTTCTCTGGAAAGTCTTTTACAAGGATATTAGATAACCATGCTTTACCATCTCTCGGCGTTTCTGCAGCATTACTGGGGTCCTTTCCGCCTGTTGCAGTCCCACGCGCTCCTTTTGGCGGGTGGCGCTTTTTGCGCGGCGCTTCTCGTCGTCTTTCTTTTGCCGCGTCTCTGGGACAAACTGCCGCGCGACCGGGGCAAGGCGATTCTGGGGGATTTGGGGGGCATGGTCTCGAAGGGCAAGCCCACGGGTGCCGGGCTGATTGTGACGTTGCTGGCGCTGCCGGTGATTCTGCTCTTCGTGCCGCTCGACGTCTGGGACGCGCTCGCCGTCCTCTTCATCTATGTCGCCATGCTGTTCGGCTACTTGGACGACCGGGCCGCCGTGCCGTGGGGCGAACTCAAGAAGGGGCTTCTGGACGCGGTCGTTTCGCTCGCAATCGCCTATTGCATCGCCAAGGGACACTCCACGCTCGTCTGGCTGCCGTTCGTGAAGGGCATGTGGCACGTGCCGATGTGGATCTACGTTCCGGGCGCGGCCTTCGTGCTTTGGTTCACGATGAATGCCACGAACTGTTCGGACGGCGTGGACGGGTTGGCCGGTTCCCTGACCCTCATCGCCCTCGTCATGCTCGCCGTCATGCTGTACGTGGTGATCGGCTACAAGCCCGTGGCGCACTACTTCCTCCTGCCCTGCAATCCGGATGCCGCGCGCTGGGCGATTCTCGTCATGGTCGTCGCCGGCGCGGTGGGCGGCTATTTGTGGTACAACGCCGAACCTTCAAAGGTGCTGATGGGCGACGGCGGCAGCCGGTTTTTGGGCATTCTGCTCGGGACGGCGGTGCTCGTGACGGGGAATCCCTTCCTGGTCCTCGTGTTCGCGCCGATTCTGCTCGTCAACGGGGGCGGCGGACTCGCCAAACTCGTCCTCCTGCGCCTGGCGCACAAGTTCGGACGGGACTTTGACGCGGATTCCCCCATCCGCCGCGTGCGTTTTCCGCTCCACGACCACTGCAAGAAGAACCTCCACTGGTCCAATGCGCAGGTCCTCATGCGTTTCGTTCTTCTGCAACTGATTGTCATGCCGCTTTTGTTCATCCTGCTCGTGAAAATCCGCTGACATGGTCCTGGCGCTCCTCATGTTCGCCGCGTCCCTTTCGCGTGCGGAAATCATCGCGCGTATGCGTGCGCCCGTCCTCACGAAAGTGCAGGGACTCGTGCAGGTCGTCGCCGACTGCCCCGCCGACGTGCGCCGGGAGTACCAGTCCCCCATCGCCAGTTTCGCCGCGGGGATTTGCACGGAACTCTACCGGGGTTTCCGCGAACAGCCGCGGCGTTTTGCCGAACCCGCCGTCTGCCTGACAATCGGCGAAGGGCGCACGAATGATACGCGCGTCGTGGTGCGGGTGCAGAACCGGGAAGGCGAACCGCCGCGGACGCGGCTCTTCCTGCCCGCCCCCGGGAGCACGGACCTGGCGAAACTGCAGACGGAAATCGTCAAGGCCTTCATGCGCGCGGTCAAGGGGCAGGAACTCTCGGACGCCGAGGCGGACGCCTTTTACCGCGATCTCGACCCGGTGCGCCGTGCGGCGGACGAGTACGCTACCCTGGAACGCTGGAAGCGCGGCGAAAAGACGTCCCTCACGGACGAAGAGGCACTCACGCTCATGCGCAAGGTCCTGCAGCCCGGAGTGGCGCGGGCGGTGGACGTACTGACGTTCGCCAGCCGGTTGCGGCTGTATCCTCCCGCCTACGGACATTCCTTTTCCAACGTCTACCCCTCGGTCACGTTCGCCCAGGCGATCGACATGGCCGCCGTCGATCCGCGCGTGCGGTTCGCGGCGTACGCCAAAGCGCCTTTGCTCGTCGCCTATTCGGGCGGACGCAGCCCCGAACTCGCCGCGGCCGGACGCGCCTACAGCGATTTTCTGTTCGAACTCGCCCGCTTCGCGCGGACGAAGGATGAGTTGCACAAACAGCTTGAAGACGCCGACATCCGGCTCAACGTGGCCCTCGAGGAAGCGCGCAAAGCGGAGAAAGGAACCCTCAAATGAAGACGAAGAAGACGATTACGGACAATACGGTCGATCCGGACATTCTGACCTACACGGTGGGGGACGACCCCGTTCTCGATTTGCGCCTGGCGGTTTGGGACTGCATGGGCACCGCGGCGCACGTGACGATGCTGTCGGAAATGCCGCTCAAGACGCCCATCATCACGCAAGCCGAGGCGACGGAAGTCCGCAGGGAACTCGGTCGCATCGCCGCGAGCGCCCAGGACGGACACTTCGAGATCCGCGTCGAGGACCAGGACGTCCACATGGCCGTCGAGCGCCTTTTGACGGAAAAGCTGGGCGACCTGGGCAAGAAGATCCATACGGGACGTTCGCGCAACGACCAGGTGGCCGTCGACGTGCGCCTGCACATGAAGGACGAGCTTCTGGCGGCGGAAAGCGAAACCGCCGAACTGGCGGCGGCGCTCTGCGCGTTCGGCCGGCAGGCGGGGCGCATTCCGCTCGTCGGGCGCACCCACCTGCAGCCGGCGATGCCCTCGAGCGTCGAGATGTGGGCGACGGGCCATGCGGAAATGATTCTCGACCAGATCGAGAACCTGGAAGCCGCCTACCGGCTCGTGGACCGCAATCCGCTCGGGAGCGCGGCGGGATATGGCGTGCCGCTGCCCCTGAACCGCGCCCGCACGACGGAACTGCTCGGATTTTCCGCGACCATCCACAACGTTTTCGGCGCGTCCATGGCCCGCGGCGAATGCGAGGCGGCGGTGTTGTCCGCCCTGGCGCAGCTGATGGCGGTCTTGTCGCGCCTGGCGGAGGACTTGATTCTCTTTTCCATGCCCGAGTTCGCCTACTTCAAACTGCCGCGCGCCTACTGCACGGGCTCTTCTATCATGCCCCAGAAGTTCAATCCGGACGTGCTCGAGCTTGTCCGCTCGAAGGCGGCGCAGGTGCTCGGCCTGCAGACCGCGGCACTTTCGCTTTTGCACGCGATGCCGGGCGGCTACAACCGCGATCTGCAGGACTGCAAGGGCCTCTACATGAAGGGGCTCGACATCACGCGCACGACCCTGCGGATTCTGGCGAAAGTCGTCTCCGGCGTGACGGTGGACGCCGACAAGTGCCGCGCCGGCTTCACGCCCGGCGTTTTCGCGACGGATGTCGCCCTCCGTTTGGTGGCGCAGGGTACGCCCTGGCGTGACGCCTACCACGAGGTGCGCGACCATTTGGAGCGGCTCTCGGAGGAAGACCCCGACGCCGCGGTCAACGCAAAGACGCACGAGGGCACGACGGGCGGCATTGACGAGGGCCTGTACGCGCGGCGTCTCGCGACGGTCGCCCAAACCATCCAAACACGCCAGAAAGCGTTCGCGCAATGCCGGGAGCGTCTGTTCGCGTGAGCGCGCCCCTGTTGCTGGAAGCGGAAGATCTGCGCGTCTCGTACGGCACGTTCGAGGCCGTGCGGGGCGTGTCGTTTACGCTTTCCAAAGGCGAGATTCTGGGCATCGTGGGCGAATCGGGCTCGGGCAAGTCGACGATCGCGCGCACGGTCATGGGCCTGAACAAGCCTTCCGACGGACGGCTCGCGGTGCATGCGGCATCCGTGCAGATGGTCTTCCAGGACGCCGTCGGCTCGCTGAATCCGCGCATGACGACCCGCCAGACGCTGGCGGAGGTCCTGAAAATCAAGCGCAATCCCCAGTCCCCTGAGGATTTGCTGGCGCGGGTGGGACTTCCCAACGCGGTGCTGGACCAATATCCGCGCGAAATGTCGGGCGGTCAGTGCCAACGCGTCTCGATTGCGCGCGCGCTCGCCTGCCGTCCGGACGTATTGGTGGCGGACGAACCCGTCTCGGCGCTGGACGTGTCGGTCCAGGCGCGCGTCCTCAACATCCTGCGCGACCTTCGCAGGGAAACGGGGCTCGCCATCCTGCTCATCGCCCATGACCTCGCCGTCGTCAAGAACGTGTGCGACACGATTTGCGTGATGCAGAAGGGCGTTTTCGTGGACGCCGGCCCCGCGGAACAGGTCTTCGCGAACCCGGCGAGCGACTATACGCGGCGCTTGCTGGACGCGGTGCCCGACGTGGCGCGCGCGCTGGCGGAACGCCGGGAGGCGGCCAAGTGAACCGCATCCTCTTCGAGGCGGACGAAATAGCGGACGGGCGCGCCACGTTCGACGGTCCCCGCGCCGAACACGTCCTCGCGGTCCTGCACGGCGAAGTCGGCCAGACGCTGAAAACGGGCGAAGTGGACGGCCCGCTCGGAACCGGCACGATTACGGCAATCGAAAACGGGGAGATTCCGTGCCGGGCGCGCGTGACCGTGGCGCTTGCGCACGACCGCCCCTCGCCGCAACCCTGGATCGACCTCGTTCTGGCCCCGCCCCGTCCGCGCGTTCTCAAGCGTCTCTTGCCCCAGCTGGCGTCCTTGGGCGTCGGGACGATCGTGCTCGTGGGTGCACAGAAAGTGGAAAAAGACTTCTGGGGCGCGACGCTTCTGAAAGAGGAGAATTACCGTCCTTTGTTCATCGAAGGGCTGATGCAGGCGGGCACGACCATTCTGCCGCGTCTCCTCGTGCGGCGCAATTTCCGCGCGTTTCTGTCGGACGAACTGGACGCGCTTTTCCCGGGAAGACTCCGGCTCGTCGCCCATCCCGGCGCAACCACCCGCCCCGCCTTTGCCGCGGACGGATCGGTGCGCCCGCTCCTCGCCGTGGGGCCCGAAGGCGGCTGGACGGACGCGGAACTCGCACGCCTCGAGGAGCGTGGATTCGCCCGCTATTCGCTCGGGACGCGCATCCTGCGCACGGATACGGCCCTTGTCGCTCTTTTGGCCCAGCTGCAACTTCTAACCGGAAACGTTTGACATGACAGATTTCTCGAAACTGCTGAACCCCGAACAATGCGCCGCGGCGACGGCGCCCGACGGCCCCATTCTCGTGCTGGCGGCGGCGGGAACCGGCAAGACCCGCACGCTCGTGCACCGCGTGGCGTATCTGGTCGAGCAGGGCGTCCCCCCCGACCGCATTCTCCTTCTGACCTTCACGAACCGCGCCGCGCGCGAAATGATGGAACGCGCCGAAAAGGTCGTTGGACCCGAGGCGTACGCGATCTGGAGCGGAACCTTCCACTCGATCTGCGCGCGCTTCCTGCGCCGCTACGGGACGTTCCTGGGCTATTCGCCCGGCTTTTCCATCATTGACGACGACGACCAGAAGAAGCTCCTCAACGAAATCATCAAGGCGACGGTCAAGGACCCCAAGTCCTTCCCCAAGAAGGAAGTCGTCGCCAAGATGATTTCGGAGGCGGCGAACGAATCCAGGCCGATCGCCGACATCGCCGCCCGCTGGCAGACGCGCGAGGCGGGTTTCACGCCCGAGGAGATCGTGGCGGTCGCGGCGGCGTACGACAAACGCAAGCGCGAACTCAACGCGATGGACTTCGACGATCTGCTCGTCAACGGACTCAAGTTGCTCAAGACCGTCGACCGCGTGCGCGAAATGCTCCAGGAGCACTTCCTCTACGTGCTCGTGGACGAATACCAGGACACAAACGGCCTGCAAGCCGAGTTCACGGACATCCTGGCCGCGCGCCACCGCAACATCATGGCCGTCGGCGACGACTTCCAGTGCATCTACACCTGGCGCGGCGCCCAGATCGAGAACATCCTCGACTTCCCCAAGCGCTGGAAAGGCTGCCGGATCGTCAAGCTGGAACGCAATTACCGCTCCGTCCCCGGCATTCTCGACGTCGCCAATACCGTGATGAAGGACGCGCCGCAGCGATTCGAGAAGAAATTGCGCCCTGCGCGCGGCGGCGCCGGCCTGCTTCCCATCCTCTACTCGGTGTTCGACGGCCGCACCCAGGCGGCGGAAATCCTCAACCGCATCCAGATCGTGCGCGAAAACGGCTATCGCTATGCGGATATGGCGGTTCTCTACCGCAGCCACTTCCAGTCCATCGAAATACAGATGACGCTGGCGCGGCAGGGCATCCCGTTCCGCATCACCTCCGGCGTGGGCGTGTTCGAGCAGATCCACGTCAAAGACGTCCTGGCCTACCTGCGTCTTCTGCTCTGCCCGACGGACGAACTTTCCTTCCGCCGGTTCGCCACGCTCTTGCCGGGCGTGGGCGAAAAAACGGCCGCGACGCTCTGGAAGAAGCTCTCCGGCCGCTTCGATTGCCACGACGCGGCGGATCGCGACAAGCTGGGCGGGCTTCTCGGCGCGAAAGCCAAAATCGTCTGGCCGGCGCTTTCCAAGTGCTTCGCCGATTCCGCCGCGCATCTGGAGGCGAACGAGATCGGCGACCTCATCGACGATTACCTCGACTTCTTCTACGAGGACTATCTGCGCGCCGAATGGGAGCCGGCGGACGCCGAGGAACGCTTGGCGGACGTCCACGAACTGGGGGCGCAGATCGCCGCGTCCGACGGCGGGCTCGCGGGCTTCCTCTCGGATGTCGCGCTCCTGACGAATCTCGACGCCCGGCGCAACCAGCCCAAGGACGACCGCGTCACGCTCTCGACGGTCCACCAGGCCAAGGGCATGGAATGGCCGGTCGTATTCGTGCCCTGGTGCTCGCAGGGCCTCTTCCCGTCCGCGAAGGCGTTGGAGGAAAACCACCTGGACGAGGAGCGCCGCCTGTTCTATGTGGCGGTGACCCGCGCGAAGGACGAACTCTTCCTGTTCGCGCCGACGGTCCGCACGATGTCCGACGGCGGCATCCTCCCCGTGGAGCCGTCCGTGTTCGTGAAGGAAATCCCGGCGGACCTCGTCGAAAAGCGCCGTTCGTCCATCTACCTGCCGCCGCCCGCGCGTAGCGGGACTTACGGACAGCGCCCGGGGCCGGGCGCATCCCGCGGCTCCGGCCCGGCCGGCGCCTTCAAGACGCACTGGCGGCGCTGAGGCTCGTATTCGGGCGCACAATGTGGTATAATAGAACTCAATCCAAGGAATCAAGGAAAGGAAGAAACATGAAGAAAGTCGCTTTTTTTGATGCAAAGCCCTACGACCGCGAGTCGTTCGACGCGCTGAACCGCGGACGCTACGAACTGAGCTATTTCGAGACACGCCTGCGTCCGGCCTCCCTGCCGCTCTTGGACGGCTGTTCGGCGGCGTGCGCGTTCGTCAACGACGAGATCAACGCCCAGGTCGTCGAGGGGCTCGTCGCGCACGGCATCCGTATTCTGGCCATGCGCTGCGCGGGCTACAACAACGTGGATCTCAAGGCCGCCTACGAGAAGGGGCTTTCGGTCGTGCGCGTGCCGGCCTACTCGCCCTACGCGGTAGCGGAGCACGCCGCCTCCCTGCTGATGACCCTCAACCGCCACATCCACAAAGCCGCGGCGCGCACGCGCGACTTCAACTTCTCGCTCGTCGGGCTCACGGGCCACGACCTCCACGGCAAGACCGTCGGTGTGATTGGCACAGGCAAGATCGGCCGCGTCTTCTGCGACATCTGCAAGGGCTTCGGCATGAACGTGCTCGCCTACGACGCCTTCCCGAATCCGGCGACGGGGCTGAACTACGTCTCGCTCGACGAACTGCTCGCGAAGGCGGACGTCATTTCCCTGCACTGTCCGCTGACCCCCGAGACGCACCACATGATCAACCACACGACAATCTCCAAGATGAAGCCGGGCGTGATCCTCGTGAACACCTCGCGCGGCGCGCTCGTGGAAAGCGACGCGCTGCTCGCGGCCTTGCGCAGCGGCCATATCGGCGCCGCGGCGCTGGACGTCTACGAGGAGGAAAGCGGCTGGTTCTACGAGGACCGCTCCGCCACGGTGCGCCAGAACAAGATTTTGGCGTTGCTCGTTTCCATGCCGAACGTCATCGTGACCTCCCACCAGGCCTTCCTGACCCACGAGGCGCTCGCGAACATCGCCACGACGACGCTGGCGAACCTGGACGCGTTCTTCTCGAACCAGCCGCTCGCAAACGAGGTGTGCTACCGTTGCATGGGTCAAACCGCGCCCGCGCAACCCTGCTGCCCCAAGCGCGAGGACGGCCGCTGCCGCGGACAGGCTTGATCCGTGACGGTCTGGATAGAGAATCCGTTCGACAACCTGCCGCGCGAAGGCGGGCGTCCCATGCGCTTCTGGCTCGTGGCGCGCGCTTTCGCCGCGGCCGGCCACCGCGTCCTCTACTGGACCAGTTCGTTCAACCACACGCTCAAGGCGCCCCGGCGCCTGCCCGCGTCCTTCGAGGCGGAGGGCGTCTCGGTCCGTCTCGTGCCCACCCCGCCCTACAAGTCCAACGTCGGCCTGGCGCGCATCCGGAGTCATGCCGCCTATGCGCGCGCCTGGGAACGCCTCGCGCGCGACCCGTCCCTGCCCCGTCCCGACGTCCTCGTCGTCTCTTCGCCGCCTTTGGCGACCGGACCCGTCGCCCGCCGTCTTGCGCGGCGTTTCGGCGCCAAACTGGTGGTGGACGTCATGGACGCGTGGCCCGAGACGTTCTACCGCCTTCTGCCCGGCCCTCTGCGCACGCTTGCCCCGCTTCTCTTCGCGCCCCTGTTGCGCACCGTCCGCGCCGACATGCGCGGGGCGGATCTCGTGATCGGCGTCTCCCAACGCTACTGCGACCGCGCCCGCCGGATGGGCGCCCGCAACGTCCTGCGCCTCTCCCACGCCACTCCTCTGCCCGTGGCGGAACCAGCCGGACCGGACGCGCCCCCCCGCCTCGCGCTCGTCTACGTCGGCGCCATGGGCAAAACCTACGACCTGGGGACGATCCTCCGTGCGCTCTTGCTCGTCCCCGAAGCGACGCTCGACCTGGCCGGGGCGGGCTGCCGGGAGCCGTCCCTGAAGGCGTTCGTGCGCGCGCACGGTCTCGCCGGCCGCGTGCGTTTCCACGGCTATCTTCCGGCGCCCGAAGTGTCCGCGCTTCTCGCGCGCTCTACCGTGGGCCTCATTCCCATGCGGGCCGATAGTTGCGTGGGCATCCCCAACAAGCTCGTCGACTATTCCGCCGCGGGGCTGGCCGTCGCCAGTTCGCTCGCCGGCGAGAGCGCGGATCTCCTGGCGCGCTACGGCGCGGGCGTGTCCTACGAGGCCGGGTCGCCCGAATCCCTCGCCCAGTCTTTGCGGACCATTCCGCCGCGGCTGCCCGAAATGCGCGCGGGGGCGCGTCGGCTCGCGCGCGAACAGTTCGACGCGGCGAAAACAGCTTCCGCCTACGTGCAGGCGGTGGAAAGGCTCGTGGCGCCATGACGCTGGCCGCGTTCGACGAATATTTCATGGCGATGGCCCTGCGCGAGGCGCAAAAAGCCGCGGCGGACGGCGAGGTGCCCACGGGGTGCGTCATCGTCGAGCTGCCGGCGGACGCCTTGGGCCCGGACGGCGTCCCGCTCCCGGACCTCGCGCCGGCCCAGGCGCGCATCCTCGGTCGCGCCCACAACCAGACCGAACAGCTCTGCGACGCGACGGCCCACGCTGAAATGCTCGCGCTCTCCGCCGCCTTCCAGGCGAAAGGCAACTGGCGCCTGACGCATACGCGCCTCTACGTCACCAAAGAGCCTTGCCCCATGTGCGCCGGCGCCATCATCCTCGCGCGCGTCGGCACCGTCGTCTGGGGCGTCTCGGACCCCAAGCGCGGCGGCGGCACCGTCTTCCACATCTTCGACCATCCCGGCATCAACCATCATCCGGAAGTCCGTTCCGGCGTCTTGGAGGACGCCTCAAAAGCCGTTTTGCAGGACTTCTTCCGCGCGCGCCGCGCCGCTAAAAACGCCGCGGACGCCGCCACGAACGCGAACGAAACCTATGACCCTGACAGAAAAGATTGCGAATCTCATCCGTGAAACGAGTTCCGCGCTGGCGCCGGACGTGACGCGCGCCCTGCGGGACGCCCTGGGCCGCGAGGAGGAAGGCTCTTCCGCCGCGCTGATCCTGAAGACGATTCTGGACAACGTGGAACTCGCCCGCGCGCAAGGCACGCCCATGTGCCAGGACACGGGCACGCTGACGTTCTTCGTGGACGCCGCCCTGCGCCCCCGCGTCACCCCGGCCGTCATCCGCGCCGCCGTCGCCGAAGCCACCCGCCAGGGCTGGCTGCGCAAGAATTGCTTCGACGCCGTCACCGGCGCCTCCCACGACGACAACTGCGCGGACGGCGCCCCCGTCGTCCATTATTGCGACCGCCCGGGCGTGACGCTCTTGATGAAGGGCGGCGGGTCGGAAAACATGTCGCGCCAGTATTCCCTGCCGGACGCCGCGCTCGGCGCGGGACGCGATCTGCAGGGCGTGCGCGCCTGCCTGCTGGACGCCGTGCAAAAAACGCAGGGCTACGGCTGCGCCCCCGGGATCCTGGGCGTGTGCATCGGCGGCGATCGCGCGACCGGCTTCGAAACGGCGAAGGAACAGCTCCTGCGCGACCTCGCGGACCAGGCGCCCGACCCGGCGCTCGCCAGTCTGGAGGCGTCGGTTCTCGCGGACGCCAACACGCTCGGCATCGGCCCCATGGGCCTCGGCGGCCGCACGACCCTGCTCGGACTCAAGATCGCCGCCCGTCCGCGCGTGCCCGCGAGCTTCTTCGTGACCGTCGCCTACATGTGCTGGGCGGCGCGCCGCCGCACCCTGCTGATTTGAGGACCCCGCCATGATCGAATTGTCCTACCCCTACACGGAAGAGAAAGTCCGCGCCCTGAAAGCGGGCGACGCCGTCGCGCTGACCGGCCGCGTCTACACCGGACGCGACAAGTTCCACAAGTACTTCGCCGACGGCGGCCCGCTCCCCGTCGACTTCACGGACGGCGCCCTCTACCATTGCGGACCGGTCGTCCTGCCCGACGGCGCCGGCTGGCGCGTCGTGGCCGCGGGCCCCACGACGAGCGTGCGCGAAAATCCCTACGAGCCGGACTTCATCGCCCGCAGCGGCGTGCGTGTCATCATCGGCAAGGGCGGCATGGACGAAGCGACGCTCGCGGCCATGAAGAAGCACGGCTGCGTCTACATCCAGGCCGTGGGCGGCGCCGCCGCGTTGAGCGCCGCGTCCGTCGTGCGCGTCGCGGGCGTCTCGCTTCTGGACGCCTTCGGCGCGGCGGAAGCCGTCTGGCACTTCGACGTGAAGGGCTTCCGCGGCGTCGTCGCCATGGACGCCCACGGCAACAGCCTCTTCGCCCGCGTCAGGGAAGCTTCCGCCGCCCGCCTCCGCACGCTCCTCGGCGAGGCGTGAGCCGCAGGCAGATCGTATATAAATCCACATAGGGAGGCACGTCCATGCGACTTTACGGAATAGATATTCTACGCGGTATTGCGGCCTTCGGCATCGTGGGTTGTCACTTGCTGACGGAGCCGCGAACGGCGGCTGGCTCGGCCATACTCCATTTTTGCGGCATGAATGTCGCTGTTTTTGCGGTGCTGGCCGGTTACTTCACGCACATTCTGCCGGAAGGTCTCGGCGCATCGCTCCGCCACCGGCTGGGCCGCCTTGTGCCAATCTATGTCCTCTGGACGCTTGTCTTTCTTTTCGTCCAATTCATACTGAAGATGGTGCATCATGAGGGTCTGGCCCAATACGGGCAGATCGGCTTCTGGATATCCGTTGTCTTCAAGGGATACGGTTCGGGCGGTTATCTCTGGTTTATTATTGCGCTTATCTACACACAGGTCATGGCGTTGTTCATCTTGCGCAAGCCCGTGTCGATTGTCGTCCCCTTGATGCTTGCGGCATCGGGAATCGGACTTTCGATTCTGATGCCCTACTGGAACGGCCACGGACATTTTATGTTCCGTCTATTCGGCTTTGTATGGCTCGGCATTGCCTTGCGGCGCGTTTCATATGGGACTTGGCGGCTGTATGGCGTGGGTGCGCTTTTTGCTCTCATCCTGCATGTGGCCCTTCAAAGCTGGGTACATCCAACGCTGCGCGATTTGCTGGTGAGCGTGCCGCTTTGTCTGTTTGCGGCACGTCTCCCCACATGTTTCGCGACGCCACGGATTAGCGCCGTAGCCCGATTCTTGGGGAAGACGAGCTTAGGCGTCTACTTGATGCATCCGTTGACGGCGCGTCTCGGCAATGTTCTGCTGGAGCATGTCTTCGCCGCGCCCTATGGTCCGGGCGTCGTTCTGCTAGATTGGCTTCTTGCCTGGGTCGGTGCGTTGGGCCTTGCCGCCGTCTTCTGTTCGATTCCGTCCACCAGAAGGTTTGTTCAGTAGTGCGGCCCACCGCGCCTAGGCGATTCCCCGCCCGTCCATCCCGCGCGGACGGCAGGGGACTGCCGCCCCTACCGTTGGAGATTCCACGGCCTCATTCTCCACGATCTCCTGATCTCCACGGCCATTCCCGAGAGGCCCTCGCTCTACATCTCTACATTTTCTACACGGTTAAATTTATCTCACGCAGAGATACGCAGAGCCACGCAGAGAAATCCCCCATTCTACATTTTCTACACGGTTAACAAACTCCGATGGGCGACAAAGGCTTCCCTAACGTTCCGCCGCTTGCTTCGCACGCCCCGCCCCTACCGTTGGACGCCCCACGGGCCCTCATTCTACATTCTCTACATTTTCTACACGGTTAAACCCGTGCGGGCGGCAGGGGACTGCCGCACCTAGTTGTCCACATCCAATGGTAGGGGC
>ERZ808274.312-NODE-312-length-26962-cov-16.450849_pt1 | contig 26962 bp, 31 predicted proteins | sample MGYA00521277_ERZ808274 | MGnify/ENA primary metagenome ERZ808274 (study PRJEB31516, sample SAMN03275597) | gut metagenome | biome: mammalia-associated habitat; material: feces | host: Papio cynocephalus | place: Kenya | collected 2012-07-28 ... | reverse complement strand
CTGCACTTGACACATCAAAAGGGACGAATTTCAGTTATATGTTCAACGGCTGTTCTGCTTTGACTTCAATTCCTGCACTTGACACATCAAAAGGGACGAATTTCAGTTATATGTTCAACGGCTGTTCTGCTTTGACTTCAGTCCCTGCACTTGACACATCAAAAGGGACGGATTTCTCCTGTATGTTCAACAACTGTTATACAATAAAAAAGGTTATACTAAAAAACTTAACCAATGTCAATTGGTTTGATTCAGGGTTTCGAAATTGTTATAAACTGGAAAAGGTTATTGTTGATGGAATCGAAAATAATTTTATTTTACCTAATTTACAAACATGTGATAATTTATTTCAGAATACAAAATTGACACATATCAATTTTGTATATGGTAATGATGTAAAAAGTATGAGTAATACATTTTATCAGTGCGATTTGTTGCAGACTGTTACTGGACTACACACAGAGAATATAACATCATTCGATCAGACTTTTTCAAATGATTATGAACTAAAAACCATATCAACACTGGATTTTTCATCCGTAACATATTCGCCTTACAGAATGTTTTATATGTTTTATCCACAGAATGCTAAAATGGAACATATAGATATAACAGGTAGTATATCATTTTCATGGACTGAAAATTCACCTGGATACTTACCATTACTTGACTATAACACTATCAAAGGATTTCTTGTTGCAATGTCAAAATGTTCTAACCCCGATAAAAAAAAGACATTCTCATTCGACAGGACAATTCAAGATCAGAACAATGAACTCACCGATCTTGTTGCTTCTTGCACTGAAAAGGGATGGACAGTTTCAGGTCTCACTATCACTCAATAAACATAATCATTTCACTATGACACTTTTACAAATCACAAATACGATAAAGTCCATTTCACTGGCACAACCTAACATACACAGTTTCGTTGATGAGTTTATTGACTTGAACTCATCCGATGCAAAATATTCTGCAATTATTCTTCAACAGATAACACACAGAAGAAACAATGACTTCATCTCATATTCTTTTTATCTGGGGTATGCAGACAGACTGAATGAGGACAAATCAAATGAAATAGAAGTCCAGTCCACTGCCATACAGGTGATTGACAATATAGTCTATGCACTTGAAAATCACAATCTTGACACTTCTATGGGTGCATATAACACATTCACTCAAAGATTTCTTGCGGAAGCGGCAGGTGCATATGTTGAACTGAATATAACAGTGCCTGTGGGAGAATGCACTGATGATTTCTCAAAGGAGGAACTCAATGTCAATATTGTGGCAAATGGTGAGTATAACTATATTCCTACAGGTCTTGGTTTCTCATCTGTTCATTTGAATGTGGATGTGGCAAAGTTGCAGGACAAGGCACTGAATATCACAAAGAACGGACAATATAATGTGAGATTTGACAAGGGTTATTCAGGTCTGGGAAATGTGGATGTGAATGTGGATGTTGATACCCAGTCTTACTATGATCAGGGTTATAGTGTAGGCAAGACAGAGGGAAAGGCAGAAGGAATTCAGCAGCAGAAGGACAAACTGACAGACATAGAAATCACTGAAAATGGCACATATACCAGAGAAGATGGTTATAAGTCTGTTGAGGTGAATGTGCCTGCTGATCAAAAACCAGAGACTGAACTGGCAAAGACACTGACTGAAAACAATGCATATGTCTTTACTCCTGATGATGGGACTGTCTACAACAAGGTCAATATAACCACTGACATACACCCAAGTGAAAAACTGACAAGGACATATGTGGAGAACAACACCTATATAATTGACGGTGAGTATAACGGGGGTGAAATAACTGTCAATGTTCCTTCTTCTGTCCCTGATTTGAGAGAAACAGAAATTACTCCAGAGACAACTGAACAGATAATTGCACCAGATGGTTTTGATGGTTATGACAAGATTACAGTTAAGGGAGTAGATGCCTCCATAGACAGTGATATAACTCCTGAAAACATAAAGTCAGGCGTGAATATTCTGGGTGTTGAAGGCACTCTTGAAGGAGTTCACAATCAGGATAAGACATGGAATATAACTGAAAATGGAACATACAATTATGGTCATGATGCAGGTTATACAGGGATTGAATATGTTTCGATTATAGTGAATGTGTCGGATACTTCAACATCAAACAGTCAGTGGACAGGTGTGGTTGATGAAAATGGTCTCACTGAACTTGGATGGTCTCAAAATAATATAAATGAACTGAAAAATAATGTCAGGTGGTATAAGTGGAAGAGTCCTGATATGTTTGTTTCGACCTATGACAAATCCCTTGATATAAAGACCGAGTATTCCAATGACACAGAAATGAAATACCCTAAATATTCTTCAATCATAAAATTGAGAACTAGTATGTTTAATAATTGCACAAGTCTCATATCAGTTCCTTTATATGAAATAGACGGAAACACACTATTTTATACTTTTAATGGTTGTTCAAATTTGAGATATGTCCCTGCTTTTGACACGTCAGGAGTAATTGATTTTAGTTGGATGTTTAATGACTGTAAAAAACTCATATCTGTTCCTTCATTTGATACGGGTCATGCCATACATTTATATTGTATGTTCAAAGGTTGCAGTTCATTAATTTCCGTGCCGCAGTTCAACACTATAAATGTGCAGACTTTCAATGACATGTTCAAAGACTGCACCAGTTTGAAAGAACCTCCACAGTTTAATATAACATCCGCAACAACTCTGGGGAGTATGTTTGAGAACTGCACGGAACTTGAATATGTGGACTTTGTCGGAAATCCTACTAAAATAGAGGAGATATCAAGTATCTGTCGGTCATGTAAGACAATACAGTCATTTCCTTCTCTTTCACTGACCGAATGCACAGGTTTCGAATATGCCTTTTATCAGTGTGATAATTTGTTAAGAGTGGGAGAACTGTATGGAAAGAAAGGAAAATTTTATAGCAATATGTTTGAGAACTGCAAAAAATTGAAAGAGATAGGTGGTCTTGACTTGACTTCATCACAAGATAATCAATGTATGTTCTTGAAATGCACTTCCTTGACTGACATCACATTTACAGGTTCAATAAATTACAGGATAGATTTCGATTACTGCCCGGAACTCACCTTTGACAGTATAAAATCAATCCTTACTGCCTGCTCAAAGACAACAAACACAAACCCAAAGACAGTATTTTTTAAGAGGACAATTCAAGATCAGAACAATGAACTGACCAATCTTGTTGTTTCTTGCACTGAAAAGGGATGGACAGTTTCTGGATTGACCATCTCTGCATAATCCCACACACACATATAAACAAAAAAGAGAGACCATCACGGCTTCTCTTTTTTCATATACAAAAAATAAAACAATAAAATTATGAAAAAAAGTTTTTGAACTTCATTATCAAATATAACAAAATCAATAAATTGACACCCAGACTATACCACACCCACTTGGGAATGTATCTCACAGGTTTCTCAACTTCAACAGGTATTTCCTTATTTATGATCCTGTCCTTATACACAATCCTGTCCTTATACACAATCCTGCTCTTCACAGGTATGGTGTCCTTCTGTGTCAGTGTGCCTTTCAATGTGTGTGTGAGAGTATCGACAAAAGAAATAGATTTTGCATATGTCGAATTCAAGACCAGTGTGTCATAAGCCGGAACCACATCAACCACTCTCTCTTTATTTATATAGGACACCACCACACTGTCCCTCAACACCACACTGTCCCTCACATTCACTGTCTCCTTATTCTCCACAGGGACATACTTCACAGTTCCACACGAGACGGAGAACAACATCAAAATCAATATAATCAGTTTCTTCATTTTCTGTGCAGTGTTTTCATTTTTATCCCTATGCAGTCAAGCAGAAAGTCAAGTTTGTCATTGTCCTTCTCAATAAAGTAAGATGGTCTCAGTCTCATCTCCCTTATAGACAAGTCCTTCTGCCATTCAGTGTATTGTCTGTTTATTTCTTCAACCATATATTGATGTCCATAGTGTATTTATGTGAAAATATAAAAATCCCTTTTGTATCTCACGACAGAAAAGGGAAAGAAACAATTAGATAATTTATATACAAAAAATAATGAGTTCTCTATCTATTCATCTGTCCTGCAATTTCTGTGCCAGACTTGTAATGAGACCTATGTTGTTCCTTATCTCCGTCAAAATATCAACATCATAGTATCCTATCTCCTGACCTTGAACAGTATAGATCTTGAATATGTCGGTCTTTATGTCGGTCTCTATAATAAAATTCTGGTGCAGTATAAGGAGAAATGTAAAAAACAACCATAAATAAAGTGATGGACATTTTATGATTTTGATGTTTGTTATATTTATATGTAGAATATGAAAAGACTGTCAAGAAAGTTTGGCACACTTTTTGTATATAAGTAAGTAAAAAACTGCTGGCAAGGTCATAAACCTTACTCAAACAGGGAAATCACGATGAAAAAGTTTAGAACCTGTTTTTGCCGTAAATGAAACCATAGGGACATTATCGGGGCCAGAAATCCACAGTTTATAAAGTTCTATGAAATACACACTGTCTCACCGGCTGAGTTTATGAGCTAAGGGGGAGTGAGATCATAGCACCTGATAAGGCTATGCGGGAATAATCAAGACCATTGTGTGTATTGAAACGAGAATGAGTTCTGTGGAAGGAGAAAGAGAAAGGATAACAAGTCCTTTTGAAAGTCCGGGTGAGACTGGATTTAGAAATTTTCTTCAAAAACTCTATGGGATTTCTGTGTCCAATTCGTAGATAAAGATATTATATAAAGAAATAAAAAAGAATAATATAAATAAGTTCTTTATAAATAAATTTATTGATAAAAAGAATGTTAGGACATAAAGTCCAAGAGGTTTCTGCTTGTGTTTGAGATTTCACTACGTTCAATCTCACCGCTTCGCTAACACAACAGAAACATATAAATGGAAAAAGAGAAATATTAGATAATCGCGCATGCGAGGCGAGGCCAGAAGTGTAAGGTATAAGAGACTGTCTGTTCTTTGAATGGATAGTCTTTCACTGTATCATATAGTGTTATACTAAATAAAAAAGGTGTTATACAGAATTCTCTTATATAGACTGATAAGAATGATGTTATACTTATAGAGAATTCTATGTAATGACCATAAAGGTCAAAGGACAATCCTTATTCCGCTCCTACGGAGTTTGTTCGCTTCGCTCACCTACATAAGGATTGTATCTTATTGAACTTGTTGTATAAGAATTTGATGTAAAAGTCTTTCATAGTCTGTTATAGAAAAGTTTATTTTATAAAAAGAAAGATTTTTATATATAATAGATGCTCATAAGTAAAAAGACTACTATGGAAGTCTTTATACAGGATAAGATCCCCCAAGCCCTTATCCTGTTTTTTTTTTATCAACTCATTTCTGTTATTCAAAGAAAGACTGTCTCTCAAATCCCTGTTATTCAAAGAAACCCTGTTACTGGAAGTCCCTTATTTCACTCACTGTATGACCTAAAATCAACTTATAGACCTTGACTGGTATAATCCTACCTTTCACTCCTATAAGTGTCTAAAAACCCACCATAATCACTAAATACAGGGATGTCTCTCACTTCTCTGTTATCTTTATAAATACATAAAATAAAGAACTTGCTATGAAAATAACCAGTATAGACTTTTCACTTGTCAGTCCAGCCATAACCAACTATAATTCAACCACCCACACCTATGACTTCGTCTCATTCACTGCTGTCCCTACCTATCACTCATATGAGACATCAAAGAAATTCCAGACACACAGATCAATCTCACCTTATATAACCATAGTCCCTTATGTCCGTGAAATAGACAAATCAACCTACCAGACCACAGAGGAGACAAAAGTCCTTGATGCAATGTCCCTGTCTAATCTCATAATCCATAAAATAAATGAATTCCACCCCGACATAGTAGCTATTGAAGGGTATAGTTTCGCATCACATTCCGCAAGCTATATTGATCTTGTCTCCTATCAGTCCATTCTCCGCTCACAGATAAAGAAATATGGTTATCCTTTGTATGTCATCTCACCCAGTCAAGGCAAAATGGCACTGTCCGGTAAAGGCAATGCAGACAAGATGACACAAATTCATTCATTTATTGAGAACAGGCCAGACATACCTTATATAGAAGAGAATTCATTATGGTGGTTTCTTCAAAGTTATATGATCAATGAGAATAAACTCAAACCTGTTGATGATATTGTTGACTCTGTGGGAGTTCTTTTGTCAAGTCTCAAACACATTCAATAAAACCCTGTTACTGGAAGTCCCTTATTTGATGGATGGGGTGGTCTAAAATCAACTTATAGACCTTCACTGGTATAATCCTACCTTTCACTCCTATAAGTGTCTAAAAACCCACCATAATCACTAAACAGACCATATGACATTTTGACAGTCTCACCTGACATTTTGACAATTTACATTTTCACCCACAATTATATATTACAGGTAAAGTTATAGTTTTTATGGAACAGGAAATACAGATCACAAATAACGGAAAGTTTATCACACTTCAATGTGTAAAGGGACATAAAATCACTTCTTGGAATGAGGGTGACAGCATAGAGGACTTCAATGACTTCACTATAGCATATGTAGGTTTGAATGCAGACACCACAAAATTCCACTGCATTACTGATGATGAGAGTGCAAGACTTCATAAGGAGCTTGAAGAATTCCTTGATGAGAAGCACAGAAAAGAAGAAGAAGAAATGAATAAAGAACAAAACTAATTGACTATGAAGACTATACCAGCAAATACACCATTCCAGACCACTGCTGACAAGATATGTGCACTGACTGAAACCACACCTGCACATCTTTTATTTTCGGTAGATGGAAATACATATACCCAATGGTCAGATGCAATTCAGGAGAACAATGTGGTTATCTCAAACATTCCTGTGGGGACATTCCTGAAGTTTGATGTTCCTGTGACCGTAACTGATAAATAAGTATAAGTTTTTTGTTATGGGAGAGATAATCAAGGAGAAATGGAGAAATAGTTTTTGGTTGAAGTTCTTGACTATCAGCTCCGTCATACTTATTGCAGTTTCATTTGTAATTCCACCTATAGGAGAAATAAATTCATCTGTCCTTGCGGCAGTGGGAGAACTTGAAATCTTTGGTGTCCTATGGATTATATACAGGGCAATAGAGAAAGGCACAGGTGCACATTTGAGCAAAGGAAATATAACAGTTGATATTGATAAAGAGAGAGAATAAAGTCTCTCTCTTTTTTTCATAAATACTGTATACTATAAGAAAAACTTATGCAACTCTCAACTCATTTCACCCTTGAAGAACTCATTTCATCATCAACTGCAAGACAACATGGGATAAAGAACACACCATCACCTGAGCAAATAGAAAATCTCAAACTCCTGTGCAACAACATTCTGGAACCCATTAGGGAGAAACTCAACACACCTTTATATATAAGTTCAGGATTTAGGTGTGAGAAATTGAATTCCCTTATCGGTGGGAGCAAATATAGTCAACATCTTTATGCTCAGGCTGCTGATATTCAAATTTTCAATAAATCCCTGACAAATAAAGACCTGTTTGACTGCATTGTCTCTATGGTCAAGTCGGGTGAGATCACAATTGGTCAGTGCATAGCAGAAAAAGTCGGTGGAGAAATTTCCTGGGTCCACATCTCTACCCCTACTGATAGATTGAGAAATCAAATTCTTATTGCGGACATACACAGTGAATACAACAAACACAAGGGAAATTTTGAGAAAAAGACAAATTATATAAGAATTTTGTAATTTTGTTGTTATTTTTATAAGTGTAAGTAAATCATTTTGTTATGAAAGAGAAAGTATGTGGTATTTATAAGATTACAAACAATATTAATAGGATGAAATACTATGGTCAAAGTAAAGATTGTGTGGAAAGGTGGGCACATCATAAAAGACCTTCTTCAAATGTTGCACCTATTGACAAAGCAATAAAAGAATTTGGAAAGGAGAACTTTAGTTTTACCATAGAAAAAATATGTCTTCCTGAAGAACTTGACCATTATGAAATGGAGTTTATTAAGAAAAATAATTCCCTGTGGCCTAATGGGTATAACAGATTCAGTGGAGGGAAGAAAAATTTTGATGTTTGTGAGGAATTTAGACAACATACAAGTGAAACACAAAAAGGCAGAAAAAGACCGCCATTCACGGAAGAACACAAAAAGAAAATAAGTGAAGCAAGAAAGGGTAAACCACTTTCGGAAGAACATAAGCAAAAATTGAGTGAGTTAAAGAAGGGTGAAAAACATCCTTTGTATGGGAAACATCACACAGAAGAAGCAAAAAAGAAAATGAGTAACTCACAAAAAGGCAGACATCCTTCAGAAGAGACAAGAAGAAAAATGGGTATTGCACATAAAGGTCCCAGACCAAAACAAAAATGGATTACTCCTGAAGGTGAAATAAAAGAAATGAATATAGCACTTGTAAAACAATGGCACCCTGATTGGATAATAATAGAATAATTTATATATAGTAAAAAAAAAAGAATAAATGACTATATCACTTGCAAAGATTGATTTATCTGGGACACAAGGTGGTGGCAGTGCAAAACTTCAGGAGAAGACCGCTGAAATGCTTCTTACGGAGACACAGATTGATATCGTTCCAGACACAGGATATGATGGAATGTCAAAGGTTGTTGTTTCCCATGCGCCTGTTCAGGATACGGTTGAACAGACAATAACTGCAAATGGAAGTCATGCAATTACACCGGATACAGGATATGACGCCATGATCAACTGTGTGGTTGACGTGAATGTGCCGGAGAAGAATATAGGTACGGGGACTTTCACTACTTCCGCTAATGGTAAGTATCAGGTTAATGCATCCGACAAGAATCTGGATGGTTTTTCCACTTTGACGGTGTTCGTGAGTGTGCCGGAGAAAGTTTCAGCTTACAGGATACCTAACCAGTGGAATGGATCCGTAGACACTGAAGGTCTTACCGCACTCGGGTGGACCACTGACCAGATTTCAAATTATCAGTCCCTTTGCACTTGGATGGACTACGAGAACACAGACCATCTGGTTTCTGACTACGACAAGAACATAGCGGAATCAAATTCATACAAGGATGACAAATCACTCCAGTACCCGAAGAACCAGGATTTTGAAACCCAAGGGTATACCACACTCAATGCAATGTTTCAGGGCTGCACATCATTGAAGACTTTCCCTGCCTTCAACATCCCTGCCACGGTCACAGACATGAACTTAATGTTTGACGGGTGTTCTTCACTCGAAGTCATCCCTGTATTTTCTTTCGGTTCGAGTGTCACCAACTGTATCAGTATGTTTCAGGGGTGTTCTTCCCTGACCATAGTGCCAAAGATTGATTTTTCCACTATGCTAAATCTTCAGAATTGTTTTTATAACTGCACATCCTTGAAGTATATTCCGGAGTTTGATTTCTCATCTGCAACGAGACTGGTGGGTTTCTACGAGGCCACGGGGATAGAGGAGATAGGTAATGTCATCGCGAACAATTGCACAACTGCCAATTACCTTTTCGCCGAATGTCCAAATTTGAAGAAAGTCGGCAGGATACATCTGGCTGACACCGCAAATAACAACAAGATGTTCCAGAACGACACTGCACTTGAAAGTGTTGCAGGTTTCTCGTACAGGGGGACATACAACAACGGCAATATTTTCACTGTTGAAATGACCAATCTCACCCATTTCATCATGGAGGACTATATAAACTGCACTTGGGACACTGGATTTCTCACATATTGTCCTAATCTTGACTATGAGAGCATAAAGTCTTTCCTTACCGCAATGTCAAACACCACAGTTCCTGACACGGCAAAGTCATTCACATTCAATTCCACCATGCAGGACCAGAACAATGAACTTCAAACTCTGGTTGATGACTGTGTGAACAACAAGGGATGGACTATTTCAGGCTTGACCATCACCACAGAGACAGTATAGACAGAATAAAATAACTTTTCATATTCAATAAATGCAGGAATTCAAATTTTCTGCATTTTTTTTTTTTGAAAACTCTTGCATATGTCGAAAATCCGTATTACCTTTGCAGAAGTAAAAATAAAAACAATAATTTTATGAAGACAGTTGATTTATGTAATGCTATCGGGAACATTCAATTTCCCGGAATGGTCATAGACAGGTTTGTTATCAGTGAAGACAAACATAAAGTGGGTTGTTTCAATATAAGATATACAGACCCTATTGATGGAAGGTGCATTGGATTTGCAGGTGAGGTGAATGGCAGGACAGTTGATTTCAAGTTATATGGAGTGTATGACTGTGAGAGAGACAATGCAATAAACCACTGTGAGAGACTTCTTCTCTATGTGAATGACCAGATAGGGAGATATGATTATTATAAAACAGGTAATGTTGAATTTTTAAATTATTAACATTATGAAAATAACGACAGAACTATTGGATTTCATCATAGATTTTGACAAGATTTTCAGTCGAGACTATGAAATCGAGAATTTCGCGGAGGATTTGTTTGTAATTCATCTGGGAGACGTACACCTATATCTGGGATTTGATGGAGACACTGTTGATTTCTTCCAGATAAAAGGAATGACATGTGGAAAAGAGTTGAAAAAAGAAATCTATGATTTTCTTTCACGTTTTATGTCTGTCTCAACTGACAAAGACAATTTTGAGATAGAAGAAATATAGACTTTGTTATATTTACATTGTTCAAATTATTTCTTTTCAATTCAAATATAAAAACATTTCAGTTTTGCAGGATGACAGTTTCTATGTTGTCCTGTTTTTTTTTTTCATAAATACTGTATATATAATAAAACTATTCAAATGAAAAAACTTGAAATATGGAAATCAATTCCGGACTTCCCTAACTATGAGGCATCCACTGAGGGGAGAATAAGACAGGGTGGCACAATACTCTACACCTGCATAAACAATTCCGGATATGAAGTGGTCTGTCTGTGGAAGAACAATCATAGACATTGTTTCCCTGTCCATAGACTTGTTGCAAAGACATTCATACCAAATCCTTATTCTTATACTGATGTTGATCATATAAATAATGACAAGTCAAACAATTCAATAGACAATCTTCAATGGATGAACCACAGGGACAATTGCAGAAAATACTATGATGAGAAGAAATACAGGGACAGGATTTTATTGTCAGTTGCACAGGGACATTGGGTGAACATCTATTCAGGCAATTCAACTTCATATCAGGGCACATATACCACACCTATGAACATAACCATAGACTACTATTCATTCACAGGCAATCTCATCACAGAACTGTCCAGACTGTCTTCGCTGTTCCCTGATTACATATTTGGTATTCATACTGATGCAGGAAATCTTTATATACAAGGAAACAGAAAAGTGAGATGACACATTTTGAGATCGTAGAAGAACTGGCAAGAAACAGGACGGTGGAGGAGATTGTGGACAACATTTCAAAGAAGACATTTCCATACACTGATGAACTTGCACAGGACATTTATCTTTCACTGCTTGAAAAATCACCTGAACTTATTGAGGGACTGTATGAGAAGAATGAACTCAACTACTTCATAGTGAGAATGGTGAGGAACAATCTTTTTTCAAGAAACTCACCTTACTACCAGACATACATAAGGTGGGATGAGAGAAAGTCCGAACTCACCGACAATATAAAAGACACCATAACCGAATGAAAGAAATTGACATAGATGAACTTGAATTTGAGTTTCTGGCTCCTGACAAAATGAATGACAACGAGAAACTATATTTATTGAAAGAGAGAATATCAAGACTTTCAACAGCGGACAGGTATATACTTCTGTTATATCTTGATCTGGGTAGTTATGCAAAGGTGGCAGATTTCCTGAACTGTTCTGCAACCACCATATATTTGAAGATAAAGAAAATAAGGGAGGAAGTGATATGATTGACATACTTTTTATTGCAATTATCTGTGTCTGCATAATTGATTTGTCAGGATTTGTGCAGGAAATGGAGGTCTTGTTGAAGAAATGGCTGAAAATACAGAGGGGTGAGGTGAGAATTCCAAAGCCATTCAGTTGCTCTCTCTGTATGACTTTCTGGACAGGACTGATTTATTTGATGATCACAGGACAGTTCACATTGTTTATGACGGCATATCTGTTGATTGTCTCAATTCTCACACCTGAAATCAAGGACTTTATATACACTATCAAGGACTTTATCAATTTTATACTCAACAAAATACATAATTTACTATGACAAACAAGGATTATAAATATTTATCACAATATGAGGACAGGTTCTACACTGCCACAAGATCAAACTTTGCAAGAAATCTGTCAAGGTCTGTATTGGAGGAAATGAACAGGATATATGAGAATGAGACAGGAAAAACCCACAATATGAACTATAATTGTGGAACTTGTCAGTTGGATCTCATCACAAGACTGGGAAAGATTTATTATATGGAGAAGGAAACAAGGGAGACAAAAGAAAAGAAGGAGGAGTAATATGGGAAGCACAAAGGATGAATTGAAACAAAGAGAATTGTTCATAATCAAGCAGTTGAGAAAAGGTCATTCAAGAAAATGGATTGCAGCACAGCTTGAAGAGAAATATGGTCTGGCTTCTTCAACTGCTATAAATAATGTGAATGAGATAGGTGCACAGCTGAACAAGTCTTTGCAGGATTTGAGTGATGATGCTGCAACCTATATCTACAATGTCCTTATCTCCACCATAGATGACACAATAAATGATGATGACAGGAGAAACAGATTGAAGGCACTTGAACTGTTGTCTAAAATCTGTAAAGTGGGAGAAGAGAAGACATCAACAGACCTGAATATAAAGTTCTCATTTGACAAGTAAGTATGAAGATATCAATAAGTTCCATAAAATGCATAGGATGGCAGAAGGAGTTTGTTGATATGTTTCTTGATCTCAAACCTAATGACAAGTTCATAATCAAGGCATCAAGGCAAAAAGGAAAGTCAACAATTCTTGAACAGGCCATACTATACTATGCATTCAACAATTCAGGTTCTGTGAGTTATTTCATTTCACCGACAAACAATCAGGGCAGAAAGGTCTTCAATGACATAAAGAAACTGATAGGTAATTCTCCTTTGACTGACAAGATGAATGAGACCACATGTGAGATAAGGTTCAAGAATGGCAGTGAGATTGGTTTCAAGTCAGCGGAAATGGGTGATAATCTTCGTGGTTATACAGTGAAGAATGGTGGTTTATTTATCGATGAGGCTGCATTTATCAAGGATGATACCATATCTCTGTTGTTGCCTTATATTACTGTGTCAAAATCTCCTATAATTATGGTATCAACACCCCGAAGAAAATCAGGGACTTTCTATGAGTGGTATGTGAAGGCTATGAAAGGTGAGAATGGTTTCAAATTTCTTGACGTGAATGACTTTGACAATTCTTTCTTTATCTCACAGGAACAGATAGAAACATACAGGTCAATAATGACACCGGAGAAATTCAAGAATGAGATACTGGGATTGTTCAGTGATAACAATGAGGGACTGTTTGGTGATTACCAGAGTCTTTATCATTTGCCTGATGATCTCAATCCTGTATATGGCGGTATTGACTTCTCCACCACAGGAAATGATGCCACAGTTATATCCTGTTTCAACAAATGTAAGGAACAGTGCAGTATATGGTATGATAGGGATGAGAAGGATCCTGTGAAAAGGGTTGAACAAATGGCAGAATTCATAAACACACACCCTACTTTTCAGTCAATATACTGTGAGACAAATTCTATGGGGTCAATTTATATCAGTCTGTTGAGAAAAATGTTGAGAAATCCATCCATCATCAAGGAGTTCACCACCACAAACACATCAAAGAAAGAGATTATAGAAAATCTGGTGAAATTGATGGGCAGAAAGGAAATCACTCTTCTCAATGACAAACAACAGGATTATGAACTCAATATATTCATTTGTGTTCCACTTTCAAAAGGGAATTACACATATGCTGCTGACACAAAGGCATCAAACAGTCATGATGACACTGTGATGGCAATGGCTATGGCTTGTAAGAACTTTGATGGAAGTCAGGGCACATATATGATAGGACATTCACATAAAATAAGATAAACATATGAAGAAGAATAAGATAGACACACCCTACAGGATGTCCCCATACAGTTGGGATCACATTACAGGGGAGAAATATTGGGAGATTTATGACATTCTCTATGATGACACTATAACTGACATGGACAAACAGGCAAGACTGTGTTGTGCAATTGAAGATATGGACTTGAATGACTTCTATAATCTCCCTGTCAATGAGGCAACAAGAAAGATTGCACAGCTTGACTTTCTAAATGAATTCAAGTTGAGAAAGAATTACAAACCTAATTATATAAAACTTGGTGAGTATAAATGTAAGGTTGTGAATGCGGAAGAAATGTGTGTTGCTGCTTTTATCGACTATCAAAATTTCATCACACTTCCTTTCAGGGATAACTATGACAAGATACTCTCAATATTTCTGGTTCCTGATGGTCAAAAATACAATGATGGTTATGACATCAAGGAAATCCAGAGACTGATAAGGGAGAATATGCTGTGGATTGACATACAGTCTCTGCTAAATTTTATTCTGATCGGATACATCAAATCATTATATCTTTCCCTTCGGTATTCGATCAAAATGGTGAAGAAGTTGAAGGGGAGGGAGAGACAGGAGATGGAGAAAATGACGGTGGAGTTGAGAAAGAAGATAGACAGTTTGATGGATTTTCATATCTCAGCCTCATAAAAAGATACAGTGATATGACAAAGGAGAGATGGTCTGATGTTTATGATGTCAATGTCTACTATTTCTTCAATGTCGTGTCATTTTCTATTGCATATGATAAGAAAGAACAGGATTATATAAAAAAATTGAGACAGAGATGACATTTACACATTTACAAAAAACACTTGAAGACTACAGCATGTATCTTCTGGACACTTCAAGGAAGAATATGCCAGATTACTATAAACTCAAAGACAACATTTCTTTCACTGTCGATATTGACGGGAATTACTACAATATAATCTTCAAAGCAGAGTCCTATTGGAAATATGCAGAATATGGCAGAAAGGCAGGTAAGATGCCACCTATCTCCGCAATTGAGAAGTGGATTGACATCAGACATATCACACCTTATCCCACTGCAAAAGGAAAGTTGCCCACAAAGAAACAGCTTGCATTTCTCATTTCTCGTGCGATAGGGAGAGATGGAACAAAGGCAACACCCACATTCTTCTTATCAAGGTCTTTGGACACCGACAAATCATATTGGTCCGACAAAATAGAACAGGCATGCTATGATGACATATTGGAGAATGTTGATCTCATCCTGAAACTGCACAGGTAATTTCTTATATATTACAGACAAATCAAACACTATGGCTACTACAAAAGTAAAATATCCCATATGGTATGACAGGGGTTTCACAATGCCGGAAGGTGCATATACGGTGAAAGATGACGGGGGTAATGTGATATATTCGGGCTATGTGAAGTCTCCTAATGATGATCCTGAAACGGAAATACATTTGAAATCCATCCTGATGAACCACTTGTCTCCGTATTTCACATGGAACAACAATGGATCAACTGTCAATGCTGTTACACAAAACAAGACTTTCAGCATTTACGCAGGTGAAGAGACTGAACCGAGATATGAGATGGACGTCTGGTATGACTGGTCTTATTCATATGACACCATGAATTCTATATCGACATCTGGTGGTATAGTCTCACGTCCCATCAATTTTCACTGGGATGTACGGGAACATCTCACTGTCTCATTTTTTGAAAGCACTGACCTGAACAGCTGGGTTTATCACTATGTTGACGGAGATGGTGATCATGAAATTGAAATACCATATAGTCAGGATTATTTCATATCCACCCTTTGTATGGGAGATGCGGTTTCATCTGGCATAACGAAATATTATATTACCAATGGGGATGCGAAGGTGATGGAATGGAAACCGGAAGATGAGAGATGTGGATATGGCGCTCTCACATATGTCAATTCTCTGGGGGGTTGGGACACATTTCTGTTTGAATATCCCATAAACAGGAAACAGGACATAGACAGGCAGGAATGGTCTACCGGCACTGACTATTTTTCACAGGACTTTGACAAACAATATTTAATAAAGTCAATATCCACAACATATTCCACTGTTACAGGATGGTTGTCGGATGAACAGTCCAGACTGATGTATGACAATCTGTTTGCATCACCCGTCATTTATTTTCAGGATTTCACCGACACTTCAAGGACACTCATCCCTGTCTATCTCACTTCAACCTCCTGGGATGAGAAGACTTTCAGGAACGGCAGAAAACTGATACAATACGAACTCCAATTCAAGGAGAGCCACATAAAATTGAGATGACATGAAACAGGAACTTTATATCAACAATCAAAGAGCGGACATAAAGGATGACAGTTTGATTTTGTTCACCTATCAACAGAGTGATTACAGTGATCCCACCGCAGTGAAGAATTCATACACGAAGTCTGTCACACTCCCTGGCACAAAGAATAACTGTAAGATATTCAATGAGATATACAGGTTCGATTATCACCAGAACACCCAGACTTTCAATCCGTCAAAAAGAACACAGTTTGAAATATATTCAAATGGAAATTTGCTTGAAAGGGGTTATTTGAAACTGACGAAGATAACTGGACAGGGAGAATACAGGGAGTTTCAGATCTCTCTCTATGGGGGTCTGGGGGATTTCATGTATAATCTGCAATATGACAGCGACGGAAACAAAATAACGTTATATGACATAGTTTCATATGACTGGGTGGATCTCGACTTCACCATAAGCAGGAGTACGGTCAAATCCGCGTGGGACAGGATCAATGGGGACAGGACAGGATACTCAAAGTGGGATTACATCAATTTCGCACCCTGCTATAATGGACTTCCTGAACTTGATGGTTTCGACAACAGAAAGATAGCGGTTTATTGTGGCAATTCACTTCCCGCGAAGCCGGGGGTGATGACCGACATATGGATCGGGGACATAGAACACAATTATCTTATCACTGCATCGGGGGACTACATCACATGGGCAGATGAATACGGAAACAGGTGGGGACTGATTGAAACGGGGGACGGGATGGATGAATGGGAAGTAGGTGATCACAGGTGTTGGATGCAACGTCCTGTATTTTCGATGAAGTTCCTTTTCAAGATGATAGAGAACTATTTGAAAGAAAAGGTTGAACCACGTTTCACCATGGATCTGGACAAATCATGGTTTCACGATGACAACCCATACTGGAATGACATCTGGATAACACTTCCCATGTTGTATGAGAATAATGAAGATGTGAAATCTGGAGACACCATAAACCACAAGACTTTGTTCGGCAGTTCAAAGACACCTTATGAATATCTCATCTCATATACCAAGTCATTTTCGCTCTGGTATGATTATGATCCGTTTACAAGGACGTTGAAAATAACACCGAGATACAGTTTTTACAGTTCCGACTTGAAAGACATCTCCGGAAAGATAGACATGTCCGATATCAAGATAACCCCATTGGCTTTCTCTTTCAGGACACTAAAATATGACTGGAAGGAGGGTGAAGACAGGATTAGCGGAGAATACAAGAAGAAGACGGGAGAAGATTATGGTGTGTACGGTATAGACACCGGATGGGAATTCGACAACTCTTCAAAGACCGTGCCGTCAAACCAGATAATGAAGAACACGGTGGATGTGAGAAGGTCCGGACCGTATTTCTCGACATATCAGCTGGTATATGATGACAAGGTGGACAATCTTGACAGGACATATGAAATCATGCCGTCATGGTTGAAACAGAATGATATCAAATACACACTCTGGAACAAGAACAACACGGAAGACACTCTTGTTATAGGTGATCTGCATCCTGCCGTGTATGCGAAGATAACCATGACTCTCGCTTCGGCATATATGAAAAAAGGAACACAGGAAGGGGACAAGGACATGGATGGTGCAGCGAAACCGGTATTCTCCAACACCGACAACAAATCCGTGGACGGCTCAGATGTCTTTCTTCTCTATACGGGAAAAAACACGGCACCGAGATGGGACAAGATAAGTGATTATTCCACATATGACATAGCATATAACGTGAATTACATAACCGATGACATAGAAGGTTTCGAAAATCTCACAGACGGAAAAAGATGTTGGATAAACACCGTTCTTCCGGTCTGGGCGGCAGGTGTGTGTCCATATGCGACATCGGCGGAATTCCCTAAATTCAACAGGATGCAGATAGGAAACAGAGTGGACTGGTCTCTTGATTTCGGCAAGCCCGCACAGACCTATGTGTATCCGGATTTGGGTTATTCTGAGATCAACACCATCTCAAGGAAAACATTTCTTGATGAATATCTGGCCGATCTCTACAGTGTCGATACCAGACTTGTTGAGACGAAGATGAGAATTGAAGATCCGTATACCGTCATGCACACCATGTTTTATTTCGGGGGATGCGTGTGGGTGATAAACAAGATGACGGACTTCAACTATGAGAACAATCTCACCAAGGTTGAATTCATAAAAGTGAATGATGTCAACTCGTATGTGCTTCCTTTTCCTGATTTTGACGATGGAGACGACACTGAAAATCCCATAAGCCTTCGCAGTGGTTCAGGCACATATGTGATGACTTTGGATGAAAAATGTCTTGAATCCATAAACGCATATAAAATATACAATGACAATTCATGGTTCACAGTTACATCGGGGATTTCATCAGGAGTGCCGAGCATCACAATAAAATATCAGGAGAACACCGGATTGGATGAACGGTCCGGGTATTTCACACTGAATTATCTCACCAAGTTCAAAGATGTGTATGTAAGACAGGATGGTGAATTTACAGTCACACCTTCGGTCATAAAAGCGGACAACACAAAACAGAGTGTCAATGTGGAATTCAACACTGTGATAGACACTTCCAAATATGCTTTTTATGTCCGTCCTTCATCCGACTGGGCAACCGCAAAACTTGGATCCGACAACAGGGTGACTGTATATATAGAGGCCAATGACACCGGACAGGAAAGGACATGCACTCTCACATTCACATACAAATATATAACTGTACTTACAATAATTCAATCTAAATAACTATGGCAGAAGAAATAAAGAAAGTGGTCTCGGTAGATGTATCCAAGGCCGTTGAAGACATAAAGTCCTTATCGGATGAACTTGAAGAAATGGATGATGACATTCTTTCTTCCATCAAGACATTCAAGGACTACAAGACTACAATAGAGCATTTGTCTGTATCCCTGTCTAAAATGGATGAAGACACCGATGAATATGAACACACTCTGTCTGATCTCAACAAAGTCCAGAGTGCATATAATGATGCAATTTCAGTTTCAAAGACAAAATCTGATGCTGCCGCCGGGAGTTATAATGCACTGTCAAAGGAGATGTCCGAACTCAAAAAAGCGTTCAAGGCTACTAATGACGAGACTGAAAGGAGTGCGCTTGCGGAGAAGATAAACGGTATCAATGACCAGTTGAAGTCTATGGATGCTTCAATAGGAAATTATCAAAGAAATGTCGGCAATTATGCAAGTGCATTCACTGGTGGTCTTGAACAGATAGGTGAGAAATTTGAAGCCCTGAACAATCCTATGGCACTGGTAAAGACAGGTATAGGTGGAATAAACAAGGCATTCAAGGCACTTATCGCTAATCCCATAGGTGCCGTCATCGCTGCTGTGGTTGTTGCTGTAAAGGCATTGGTTTCTGCTTTCAAGTCAAATGAAGAAGCGTCAAACAAATTGAAGGTTGCATTTTCTAAACTTGAACCCATAATCAACGGTTTCAAGACGGTGATGGGTAAAATAGTCAATGTCATAGGTGATGTCATTGTCTGGATTTCAAAACTGGCAGGAAATGTGTTGTCGAGCTGGTCAAAGATAGGAGGTGTATTGAAGACTGTTCTCACTGTGTTCAATCCTGTGGTGGATGGTATAAAGAAGGGTTTCTCTATTCTTTCTGATGCGGTGGAGGGGTTTGTCAATCTCTATACTTCTGTTATTGACGGTGTTGCCAAAGGCAGTGTGAAGATTGCCGAATGGCTCAACAAGATTGGAGTTGTCTCTGATGCAAAACTGAAACAGATGCAGGACGTGGTGAATGCGGAGAAGACCATGTTTGATGTTTCAACCGAATACACAGAGAGACAGATTGCACTTGAAGAGAGAAGGAGAAAGGAAGAGGAGGAGACCGCAAGAAAGGAGTCTGAAATTTCAAAACTCAAATTTCAGGCTGTTCAAACCGACAAGTATTCTTCGGAGGAAAGACAGAAGTTTCTCCAGAAGGCCATCGATCTTGAAAAGGAGATAAATCAGGAGAGACTTGCAATAGCGAAAGAGGAACTTGACATTGCCGAGTGGAAAGCGGCACAGGCACCTAACTCAAAGGAAGACAATGAGAATCTTGCAAAGGTACGGGCAAACTATTACAGGGTGGAGAAGGAATTTACAGAAAAGTCAAAGGACATCTACAGTCAGTTGGTTTCAGCCCAGAATTCGGTGAAAGACAGTTCTGATTCCATGTCGGATAGTCTCAAAAAGGCAAATGAGATTATAGAACAGTCCTTTGATGACATTAACACCTATCTTGAAGAGCAGGACAAGGTATTCTTGGATGAACAAAACAAGAAGGATGAGAAGATAAAGGCAATACAGAACAGGCTTTTTGAAGAAAGTCTGACTCCTGAACAACTTCAATTGCAGGAACTTGATGCCCAGTATAAGGAAGAACTTGCACTTTATGAGGAGTATGGTTATAGCACACTTGAACTCACAAAATCATATGAGCAAAAGAGAGCTGACATCATAAAGAACATAAATGATCAGATTGCATCAGACAAGGAAGAGACAAGACAGACAGAAATCAATAATCAAATTGCTGAGATAGAGAAACTTGCAGAAAAAAGAGAAGAATATTCACAGCTGGCAAGTGATATTTCTTCTATTCTGGGTTCAATAGGTGATGGATGGAATAGTTTGCTTGATCAACAATACAAGACAGGTAAATTGAGTGAAAAGGAATACAAGAGGAGACAGAAGGCATTGCAGGCATTCCAGATTGCATCCATAGTTGGTCAAAGTGCTGCATCCATATTTGACTTATGGTCCGGTTATGCATCGGAGACTTCGAAGATAAATACCCAGACTGCCGCCGCCACAGGTTCGGCTGCCGCCGTCACAAAAGCGGCACTGGATGGAAAGTCTCTCATATCAACCATAGCGAAGACAGCCGCCATTGCTTCCACTGCCGCAACACAGATTGCTGCCATAAAGAGTTCAAGTTCTTCAAGTTCTGTGTCTTCTGGGTCAAGTGGTTCAAGTGTGGCAAGTGTGAGTTCAGGTGTATCTTCATATACTCCATCATATTCACAGACGGTTATGGGGAAGACAGATATACAGTCATTACAGAATGCAGTGAGTGAGGGAACAACAGAGGGACAGCAGAATGTGAAGGTATATGTGCTTGAAAGTGATATAACCACTGCACAGAATGATGTCAAGGTGAGAGTTGAAGAGAGTAATTTCTAAAAATAGGAGGAACAGAATTGATTTTCTGTTCTTTCTTTTTATATTTTTTTGTCGCATAAGAGATGGATACAGAGTATAACTAAAACATCCAAAAGTTCAGAGTTTTTTTGTTTCTCTCTATATAGATAATCATAAAAAAACTCTGAAGTTTTGGATGTTTTAGTTATAACCATAAACACCCTGTTTTTTGATCTTGTATGTCCTATTCTTTATATTTTTTTCATTACTTATATATTACAGAAAAGTAAAATTGATCAAGATGAAAGTATATGACATTACTGTAGATATGCTTGATTGTGAGACAGGGTTGAATGCAGTATCTCTTGTAGAATTCCCTGCGGTTAAGGTTGATTTTCTCAAATTCTCAAAGGATGAACAGAAAGTCCTTCAATTTACTGATGATGAGAAACATATAATCACTGGTGTTGCACTTCTTGCTGACACACCTATATATAGAGTATCTCCTTATGGTGAAGAATACTATGTCAAATTCTCAAAGGAGACCATAAAGAAGTTGATTGAGAAGTATTTCAAGTTCGGTCTGGGTAATTCTGTCAATATAGAGCACAATGACTCTGCTTTTGTTGATGGTATAGTTATGGTTGAAAGTTATCTTATTGACAAAGAAAGAAACATTTGTCCTGTTGAGTTCAATGACATACCTGATGGTTCATGGATCGTAAGTTATAAGGTGAACAATAACCATGTTTGGGAGAAGGTGAAGTCAGGTGAAGTCAAGGGATTTTCTGTTCAGGGACTTTTCAACCTTATCGAAGAAAAATTTGAAGATAAACATAAAAAAGTAAAAAATATGAAATCACTAAAAGAAGCATTGAAGTCTATTCTCTTGCAGTTTGAAGGTGTCTCTACTGACAAAGGTGAACTTACTTGGAACGGAGACAAACAGCTCGAAGTCGGAGATGAGGTCTATCTTGATGAGAACTCTGCACCAGATGGTGAATATGTTGCAGATGATAAGGTCTTTGTAGTCAAGGATGGAAAGGTGGAGGAAATCAAGGACAAGGAGGTTGAAGAAGAGAAACCTGTTGAAGAGAAACCTGAAACAGAGGAACTTGAAGAGACTGCACCTGAAACTCCTGAAACTGAAACACCTGAAACTGAACCAGAGAAGGATGACCTTATAGAGAAACTTGAAGGCAGGGTTGCAGAACTTGAAAGAGCACTTGCAGAACTTATTGAGAGAGTTTCAAAGATAGAGACTGCACCTGTGGCAGAGCCTGTTGTTGATGAATTTGAGCAGGTCGGCAAGAAGAATCCCACAGGAAACAAGACAGTTGACAAATATTCAAGGATTTTCGGATCCAAATAAAAAAGATAAACAAAATAAATTTTTATAATTATGGCAAATCCAATAGTAAACAGTCTTCCTGCATATGTTGATGAGCAGAGACTTCCGTTGATAGCAAAGACTATTCTCGGTGCAAAGACGGCTGAACTTCTTACACTTGTGGCCGATGTGAAATCAAAGACCGCACTCAATCTCATATCCACTGATGTCGTATTCGGTGATGGTGGATCTTGTGGTTGGGATGATGCCGGGACTTCAACCCTTTCACAGAGATATATTGATCCGGCATATCTCAAAGTGAATATGTCTTTCTGTGATAAGGCACTTCTCGGCAAATGGGCGTCATATCAGGTTGCACTGACAGCAGGAAAGGAGACTCTTCCATTTGAGGAGGACTTTGTAAACGGAGTTCTTGATGGAGTAAAGGTAGGTATTGAGAAGATGATCTGGCAGGGAAAGAAGGCTGACGGCAATCAGTTTGACGGTTTTCTTGAAATTCTCTCAAATGAAGCGACCGCAAAAAAGGTGGTTGTGGCACAGGGAACGGGAGCATATGAAGCTATCAAGTCTGTCTATGCCGCAATCCCGAGTGAGGTGGTCATGAAGGAAGATACTGTAATATTTGTGAGTGAAGGTATGTATAGAAACTTCATTCAGGATCTTGTGGCTGCAAATCTTTACCATTTCAATCCGGACTATAAGGATGGTGAGTATCTTCTCCCTGGCACTTCTGTAAGGGTGATTGCAACTTCCGGTCTCAATGGCACTGCTGGTGCAGGTGAGGACAAGATTGTTGCAGGTCGTCTCTCAAACATGTTCTATGGTGTATCCGCAGAAGATGATGACCAGACCTTCAAACTCTGGTATAGCAATGACAATCAAGAGTTCAGACTTGCAATCAACTTTGCAGCAGGTGTGAATGTCGCTTATCCAGATGAAATAGTTTATACGGCAGAGGCCTAATCTCCAATAAAATCAAAGGGAGATTGAATGATCTCCCTTTTTATAAAGAAAATAAAATTGTATATAATATGGCATGTAATCCACAAACATTTTCAGGTCTTCCTGCAAACTGTGACGCCAACAGGGGTGGTATTCAGGTAGTGTATGTCGCAAATAGGAGCGATGTGACCGGAGTGTCCCTTGATGACGCCAGCGGACAGATAAAGACCATCACCATGAACACGTCAAAGAAGTTTCAGGCATACAGGTTCAAGAAAGGAGCCGCGTCCTTCACTTCCACCGCGACCATAGACGCCACCAATGGGGTCAATTTCATAACCACCGTGCTTTCAGTCAATTTCGCCAAGATGGAAACCCAGAAAAGGATAGAGATGCAGGCGCTCACTCTTGGTGAGATGGCCGTCATAGTGCTCGACAACAACGGCAAATACTGGTATCTGGGATATAATGAACCAGTCTATGCGTCAAATGGTACGGGAGAGACCGGAGCCACAAGGACAGACGCAAACCAGTATACCATAGAACTTACGGATGAGAGTGATGAGTTCCCGTATGAAATATCTCCTGATGCACTCACCGACATACTGGAAGGATAGGACTTGATCAGGGTAAGAGAGAATGAAGACCGGATTATATGTCCGGTCTTTTTTTTATATATTCCTGTAAATTGAAATAAAATGATATACATTTCATCCGATATTGAGACAAAAAACATACAAATTCCTGTCAATTTATCAAGAAATGACACAGGAATGTATAAGTTTGTCCTATTCAACACCACCACAAGACAGGAGTATGAGTATGAAGTGAGAGACAGTGAGTTCAACATTCAATACTATAACATTGAGTTCACACCCGATTTTCCCGAAGGTGAGTATGAGTATAAATTGAAGTCAGGTGATGAGACTTTGTCATCTGGTCTTTTGAGATATGGTGATTATAGTGTGGATGTGAAGTCGGGTGATGAGAAAATATCAGGTTATAAATATTCAAGAGACATATAAAATGAAGGATATGACACAAGACAAGAAGTATATGGTGTTCTCGGCAATCAATAAATATGATCAGGAGAACATTATCACACCGGTTGAGACTGACACGCACAGGGGGTTCATTTCATGGGGTGAAGGCAATCAATGGCCTGATTATTTGAGAAGTCTATATCTGTCCTGCACAACATTGAAGTCCTGCATAGACACAGCAACTGACTATGTGTGCGGAAACGGGATTGGAGCGGGTGATGCAACAGAGATTGACTATGACTTTATAATCAATGACAGGGGTGAGACAATCTATGAACTGTCAAAGAAACTGATGAAGGACTATTTCACTTTCGGTGGATATGCGGTGAATGTGATAAGAAACAGGATAGGTGAGAAATCACTCTATTACATACCATTCGAGAGATTGAGAAGTGATGAGTATAACACTGTTTTCTATTACTCAAAGGACTGGAACAAATCATGGGGCAGGGTGAAGACCACAAGTTATCCTGCATATAAGGATGACAATTCAGTCTATTCATCAATCTTCTGCTATAATGACAATTCAGGTATAACCACCTATCCTGTATGTCCCTGGCAGACGGCAGTGGAGTGTGCGGAGATGCAGAGAAGAATAAACCAGTTTCATTTGAATGCACTTGCAAACGGATTTTCAGGGAGTTATTTGATCACTTTCAACAATGGCATACCTAATCAGGAACAGGCTGATGAGATTGAGAATGACTTGATTGAGAAGTTTACAGGGACGGAGAATGCAGGAAGAATTGCAGTGAGTTTTGCAAATGACAAGGAACACAGTGCAGAATTGCAGAAACTTGAGATTGATGACTACGGTGAGAAATACAAGTCATTGATAGAGAGAAGTCAGGATGAGATATTGAAGGCATTCAGGTTCAACGGGCAGCTCATAGGGATAAACAAGGACAATCTCGGTTTCAACACACAGGAGTTCAGTGAGGCATTCAAACTCTATAACAGGACAGTGATAAGACCTTTGCAGCACATGTTGATAAAGACTCTTACAGAATTGACGGACAAAGAAATAAGCATACAACCATTTACACTTGAATAATATGACGGACATTTTACTTATAACTGAACAGAGCATAAAGAACCTGACAAACATCAGTGATAACATGTCGGGCAAGCTTCTTCTTCCTGCCATAAGGGAGAGCCAGGAGATAAATTTGAGAGAAATCCTTGGTGATGCTCTATTGGATGAACTGAAAAGACAGGTTGAGATTGATGACGTGAGGGAGACATACGGCAGACTTCTTCTTCAATGTCAATACTATCTTGCATATCAAAGTTGTGCCAATATATGTATGATCACATCAGTGAAGATAGACAATGCAGGTCTTCAAAGAGTGAGTGATGAGAAGATGGAGCCGTTGCCTGTGAGTGAGGTGAACCAGATACATGACTATTATCAGCAGAAAGCGGACTTCTATTGTGAGAGACTTCAGCATTTTCTCTTGCAGAATAAAGATGACTATCCCCAGCTGAACACAAGACAGTGCAATGCCATAAACTCAAATCTCTATTCAAGTGCAAGCTGTGGAATATTTCTGGGTGGACCGAGAAGCAAGAATGTGGATAAGGGATATGGAGACGGACTGAATTCTTCAAAATCACAGGGGGTTGAGAAACTTGATGTTGAATTGACTGAAAACGGCACATATGACTACAAACCGAAAGGATATGGTTATAATGAAGTGAAGGTGAAGGTTGCCACACATGACTTCACTGAAATAGGTTATACCGATGAAGAATCTGATGACATGAATGATAAAATAGATAATGATATACAATATAGTAAGTCTTTGCTTGCTGATTATACAAATACGAAAACGTATGCAAAGGACACAAAACTTATATATGCTCCTTTATTCCCTACACAGGATAGGACGCAGTTCTCCAATATGTTTGATGGATGTTCTGCTTTGACTTCAGTCTCTGCACTTGACACATCAAAAGGGACGAATTTCAGTTATATGTTCAACGGCTGTTC
>ERZ808274.306-NODE-306-length-27097-cov-6.606316_pt1 | contig 27097 bp, 11 predicted proteins | sample MGYA00521277_ERZ808274 | MGnify/ENA primary metagenome ERZ808274 (study PRJEB31516, sample SAMN03275597) | gut metagenome | biome: mammalia-associated habitat; material: feces | host: Papio cynocephalus | place: Kenya | collected 2012-07-28 ... | reverse complement strand
CAGCTAATGATAATCCCTTGGAAATAGGTAAAAAATTTAAAGTAAATTGGGAAGGCGAAGTAACCGCTAGTTATATTACTGCTAGTGGCGGAAAGATTGGCCCATTTACTATAGATAATACAAGTCTTTATATTAAAAGTGACTATGGTATTGGAATAGACACTGCTGAAGTATATTTAGGTGAAGATGGCTTAAGCGTAAATTCAGGAGGATTTGTAGCTTATAAAAAATCTAAAACTGGAAATTTCCCAACATTTAGTTTAAAAACTAGTAATGGACGTAATGTTGGTATTATTACTGATACCAGTAAAACTTTCACTTATTCTACTTACATTAAAGGTGGAATACTTGTAAAAGAAGGCGGAATGAAGATAGAAGGTTCATTATATACTTCTGGGACAACAACCATTGGTTCAACTTTGTATGTTACAGCAAATACGTATGTAGGTGGTACTTTAACCACTATGGGTACCTTAACTATAAATGATACTGCTTATATAAATGGTGGAACTACTATTAACGGTAATTTAACAGTTAATGGAAATATTACTGGTAAAAATTGGGGAGTAACTAATAATAATGGTGCTACTCAAAGTACTCAAACTTTTGGTAATATTGCTGCTACAGGAGGAAATATTGGTGGAGAAAATGGTTGGATTATTCAATCTGGGTATTTAAAAGATAAGAATAATAAAATTATTTTAAATGCAAATGAAACAAAAATTAGCGTTGGAACAATAACTATATTTCAAAGTAGCACTAATGCTGGTCAAATAAATTTTGGAAATAAAGCTTACATGTTTGGCTCTACAGAGAAAGAAAGTGTATTATTCATAGAGGCTAAAGCTATAATACAAGGGAATTTAAAAATACCTAGAGATATAAAATTTTATATACAATCTTCAGTAAACACAAATGATGTTAATACCTATAATGGTGGTTATGAAAATAATGAAAAATTAATTATTGGTATTAAAGGACTAAAAGTTACAGATAAAGATGGTACTGAAGCTAATACACATTATTTTAAATTAGGGGCAACAAATGACGGGGCTCCAGGTACTTGTACCTTAACATTAGGTAAATTAGCATTCGCAAATAACATAAAAAAAAAGTTTAACATAAGTTCCGTAAATTTTGATTTTTGGTATAAAGTAGATACTCCAGACGCACCTTCTTTATCTACTCAAAATTATGCTCCTTGGTCTGGTTCTTATATAACAGCAAGGTCATATACTTCTACTAGAACTAGATATATATGCTATAATAAAGAAGGTGGATACATAGGTGAATATGACTCTCCTATTAGTGGCGCTATTAATGCAGCTTACCCAGTATATGATGTAATTTATGTTGTACAAGGAGATGTTTCTACACCTTCTGTAGATTTCTCAACAGTAGAACAATATGGATATACTAAAAAAAGACTAGCTTTATCTAAAGAAGGTACTAAAGAAGTTGAATTTGGACCTAGTGATTCGAGTTCAGATACAATTACATTAACTAATGTAGATTTTTCTTAATTTAATATAGATATTTTATATATAAAGGAGATAAAGGATTATGCAAACAACAAAAACTTTAAAAAATGGTGAAATTTTTGAAATGGCAACAAATTTAATTGAAGCTTTTCAACAGGACACAGAATCTGGCGAGAAGACTTATCCAATTAAAGTTTTGTTCTATCTTAGAAAAAATATGAAAACTCTTACAGAGCTTGCTCAGGACATTGAGAAAGCAAGAGTTGAAATTATTAAAAGATATGGGGCTCCATCTGAGGAGAATCCAGAGCAGTATCAGTTTGAAACACAGGAAAAAATTGATGCCGCAAATAAAGAATTTGAAGAACTGTTCGGTTTAGAGCAGGAAGTTACTATTTATACAATTCCATTAGAGGCTTTCAATGACATGGAACTCACTGAAAAACAGATGGATGCAGTAATGGAAATGATTGAGGAGTAAAAAGATATGGCTAAATTGTATCCTCCAAATATAGGAGGAACAATTCCAGCCTTCTGTCGAAATTCTAGTGGGACTGTTAATTTAACAGTCCCTTTTTCTATGAATAGAGCAGTTGCAAGGGCGGAAGTTGCTGGATTTGTTCTAAAATTAAAAACTGTTAATGGTACATTTCTAGCAACTATTAATGCCGTTATTAATAATACAACTGGAACTCCTTATGATATTATTGATAGAATGGAAGTTGATTTTGATGTTACCAATGTAACAGGATTAAATGTTGGACAATATTATAAAGTCCAAATGGCATACATAAATCAAAATAATGAAGTTGGCTATTTTTCTACAGTTGGCGTAGCAAAATATACTGTACAACCGCAAGTAACTATAAAGAATCTTTCTTTTGGTAAGATTAATTCACATGAATATCAATATACTGGTGTTTATAGCCAACTTAATGGTGACCCATCAGAGAAAATGTACTCATGTAGATTTAAGTTATTTGATGAAGATGAAAATATAATTGAAGATAGTGGCGATATAATTCATAATACCATGAATGATGATTTACGTTATGAGTCACATGAAGTATTTACGATTTCTAGAGATTTATCTTCAGAGAAATCATATTATATCGTTTTTACAGTTACAACTAATAATGAATTAACTGTATCTACTTCTAGATATAGAATAATGCAAAGACGTTCAATTAATCCAGAAATTATGGTTGATTTAAAAGCTGAATTAAATTACGATAATGGTTATATTAAATTAACTATGAGTAATGAAGAAGATTCAATTATTTCTGGAACTTTTTTAATTGCGCGAGCTTGTAGTAAAGATGGCTATGTATGGGAAGAATTTAAACGCTTTGATATGCAGTCTATGGTTCCTAGTATGTGGAGTTTAATGGATTGTACACTTGAGCAAGGAGTAACTTACAAGTATTCATTACAACAATATAATAATAATGGAGTATATTCTGACCGTATAGTTTCAAATGAATGTTATGCGGATTTTGAAGATGCCTTTTTATATGATGGTGAGAAGCAACTTAGAATCAGATTTGACCCGAAAGTATCTAGCTTTAAGAATGATTTACTCGAATCTAAGGTGGAAACAATTGGAAGTACTCATCCATTTATTATCCGCAACGGAAATGTAAACTATAAAGAGTTTCCAGTAGCAGGATTAATTTCTTATCAGATGGATGAGGACGGACTATTTTGTTCTAAAAAATCTTTAGGCATTTCCGCAAACATAACAGACTTAACAAGTGAAAACATAAAAGCAGAAAGAGTGTTCAAACTTAAAGCATTAGAATGGTTGACTGATGGAAAGGCAAAACTATTCCGTTCCCCAACAGAGGGTAATTATATTGTACGTCTGCTTAATGTTTCCCTTTCACCTAATGACACTCTTGGACGTATGTTACATAGCTTTTCCGCAACTGCATACGAGATTGCAAAATTTAATACCCAGAGTCTTAGCGACTATAAGTTAATCGACACCGCAGAAAACCTGACAACGCAAACGAGATGGGCTTCTACAGATTTGCGAGAATTTTATACGAAACTTAAAAAAGAAGCTGATGCAAATAAAAAGTCTCTAGGTAATAAACTTGGACCAATTAATACTAGACAAGTATATTCAGTTACTTTTACTGATATGATGCCTGGTTCAATAGTTTATATTGGAGATACTTCCATTGAGATTGGTGCTACTGGAGCTTATATGATAGAGAGTAGTAGTCCAATTACTTATTTGGGTGTAGATAATTTCTCTGCGCAGCAAGGTGGAATTTGTACTTATAGTTATCAAACAAAAACTGTTAATGTGTTTAGTACAATTACAGAAGTTGAAGTTGAAGATATTCCTTGTGAACAAATTATTGGACAAGATTATTTATATAAATCAGATGATTTAATTACTTCTTTAACTGATACAAGAACTCATATACTTCAAGTTCCTTTTGGAAGATTTATTAAAAGAACTATTCAGGATATTTATATTGATATAGATAGCCCAAATGATGTATACATAGGAATTAAAGATTGTCATTACTTCTGGGATATGGATGGTAAGGATATGATTGAAGAGTTTGACCCTTTAACTTTATATCATGTTAGATGTCATCGTACTGCGGGAAGTAGACAGGGATTTTTAAACGAAGGCTATTATATAGATGCAAATAATGATGTTTTTGCCCCTTATACAGATTTTATTATAGACGGTAATCATCCTAGTGAATTAATTAAAATTACTGATGATATATTTTATTTAGAGATTGGCGATGAAATTATTGATTTGGATGAAACTGGAAAGTATACGCTTAAAGACGTAAATAATTATAGTTTAAAAATTAAACCGCATCTTGGTGTAATATCTGAAATTAGTTATTCACGTCAGATAGCTAAGTATTCTTTTGAAGAAGAATCTGCCACAAGCGAAGCCTATGATAAAGTCTATAAAGCTAAACAAGCTTATGACCAAATTGCTAATGATTATGAACGTAATAGAGGTGGCGGTACAGATGCAGATACAAGCTATTCAGTTGAAGGAGTAAGTTATAATTTTAGAATTCATTCTACTAAAGATGATTCTCCTGATATATTATTAGCACAGATGAAAACAAGAGATGTTGGACTTAAAGGGCTAAAGAAGATGGCAGATGCTAAATATAAATATTATATTGAATGTTTAGATGCCGCAATTAAATATTATAAGAAAATAAATGGATTGGTGGAATGATGTTATGAATCCATTAGCAGATAAAGATTTCTTAAGAGAGCTAGATCAAAACAGAGAACGTGAGGTCTTTGCTAAAATAATTTCATTAAATTATGACGAAAATCCAATAGAAGAAATAACAGGTCGTGTAAGTTCAGGTACGGTTACCATAGATGGCTCATCATCTGTGCGCCGTTCCTGCTCTTTGAGCCTAATCGCGCAAGAGCTTAATATCCATGACTTCTATTGGGGTTTAACAACTAAGTTTAAATTATATGTAGGATTAAAGAATGATATTAATTCTATATATCCAGATATTATCTGGTTTCCTCTTGGAGTATATGTAATATCATCTTTTAACACTTCTCAGAATACAAATTCTTATACTGTTTCAATTCAAGGTAAAGATAAGATGTGTTTACTCAATGGCACTCTTGGTGGTACTGTAATGTCTTTAACCGCAGATTTTGGAACTGAAACTATAGAAGATGAAAGCGGAGAATCTTATAAAGAAGATTTGCCAATTAAAAATATTATTCGGGAAGTAGTTCATGAGTATGCGCGAGAGCCTTATCATAATATTATTATTAATGATTTGGATACTTATGGATTGGAATTAATGGAATATCGTGGTTCATCTCCTATGTATATTCTTATTAATCAAGCTGATGAAGCTATAAATATTCGTATGGATTTACACATGGAAGATATGTATTTGGGCAAATATCAGAATGGTCGATATATCTGGAGCATAAAGACTGGAGTATTTTTAGATAAACCAGACCAGATGGAAGATGGATTCAGTCTAGTAACTGTTTATGATACTAGATTAGAATCTCTTGATGTAGAACAGCACCCAGACAGAATATCCACTCACCGCAATGGTAAAGATGATAATGGTAATGATAGTTATTATACAGTAATGAAAGCTGAATATGGTTCTTCTGTTGGTTACAAAGTAACTGAACTTACTTATTCAGGTGACCTAATCGCGCAAGTTGGTAGTCCGGTAACTACTGCGGTTTTAGATAAAATAGTTTCTATGCTTGGGGATTTTGAGTACTTTTATGATTTACAAGGTAGATTTATTTTTCAGCGTAAGAAAACTTATATTAATACTTCTTGGAATAATATTCGTTCAGACGCAGAAGATAAACAAGTTTATGTGGAATCCGCAGCTTATACTTCTGAAGTGACTTATTCATTTGAAAATTCTACTTTAATCACTTCATTTCAAAATAGTCCAGATTTTGATAATTTAAGAAATGACTATTCAATTTGGGGAACTAAAACTACAGTGAGTGGAAATGAAACACCTGTTCATTTAAGATATGCTTTAGATAAAAAACCTATTAGATATATTAATTATGAAGGAGATATTTATTCTACTAGCGAAGATAATGAAATATTTATGGGACAAATTAATTGTGATTGGCGTGAGTTAATATATCAAATGGCTTCTGACTATATGAAGCATAATAGAGATGATGATTTTTTAATTCGGGTGGGGAAAAATAATCCAGACTATTATCCTGATGGATATACAGGGTATGAGGTATATTACACAGATATTTATAGTTTTTGGAGAGATTTATATAATCCAGATTATGAAAGCACATATTCTATTTGTTATGTAACCAAAAGTAACTATGAAGAAGCAATGAAAGCAGGAAAACCAGATTATTACTGGTATGACCAGTGTACAGATAAAACCGCATATCTACCAGAGAATGATTATTATTATAAAGATGCTTATGGTATATTCCAGAAGGTTCATTCAATGACTGCGGAGAAGCTAAAAAATAATACCTCATATTATTATACTTTGATTCAGTGTGATGCATCAATGCCATATGTAAATGGTAGAGATTATTATATAAAATCAGAGGGAGATTATATAACTTTAAAAAATTATAAAGATTTAGGAACTTCAATTAATAATATAGGATGGAATATTAATGTGATTAAATTCCCGCAACAGTTGAATTTTTGGTTCGATTTTTTATCTACTGAGGGCGAATTAGACCAATATTCTGTACGTAATATTGGAACTAGGCCGAAAGCTGAAAATGATTCTGATGTAAAAGCTATTTATTTTAGAGATATTCCTACAATTTTATTTTTGGGTGTTGAGGATACTAAAGAGCAAATTAAAAGAGATTTAAAAATTAATTATGAGAATTATGGTCTTACCAAAGAAAAAGTTGAAGCAATGTCAGACGCACAATTAGAGGACTATATTACACAGAATAATTTAATTTCTAAATTAATTGCAAAACAAAAAGATGAAATGCCTGGTTATGCTTTTATTCAACTGCCAGATTATTTAGAAAATCTTTTTACAATAAGCTCGCAAGGTAAATGCGCCAAAGATTCACTTGACTCTTGGCTGTATAAGTATACTTATTGTACTGAAACTGTATCTTTAACTTCAATTCCTATTTATTATTTAGAGCCTAATACTAGAGTTTATATACATGATGATAATAGTGGAATAGATGGGGAATATATAGTTGATAGAATTTCTTTACCGCTTCAATATAGCGGTACAATGAATATTTCAGCTACTAAAGCGGCTGAAAGAATTTATTAAGGAGGATAAGGAGAAATGGCTAATAGAATTAGACAATATCGTTTTTATAATAATAAAAACGGAGCTAATAAGAATTATCCAGCTACTATTATGATTAATACTGTCAGTACAGATGTTACTCTTGACCATTATACAAATGGTACAGTATTTGAAAATAATTTTCCTATTCTACAGCTTGGTATTCAGGCTCCTCCTGGAACTAAGTTTAGAATAAATAATGGTGATGATATTATTATTGGAACTACTGGAATTTTTGAATTAGATTTAGAAGGAAAAACTGAGATTACAAGTCTTATGTTTGACGCGGTCTCAATGGCATTTATTAATGCTAATGATAATCTAAGTTTAATTGTTGATACAATATATGATGATGGAAAGGAGTAAATAAATGGGATTTTATGGTAATATAACAAATACTTCAAGAACTTCTTTCCAGTTTGACAAGACTTATTCAAGTCGTTATGTTATGGACCAAGCTGTAGCAAGTGATGGTGTTTTTATTGGACGTTTTGTATTAATAGAATATGATAAGAATATCAATAAACTTGATTATATAACAGCTTATAAAAGAGTTGAAGGAAAACGACCTATTTTTGGTATAGGATTTGGTAAAAATGGAGCTTTAAACAGATTTATAATTGGGAAGACTACTGCGGACAGCGCAATTACAGATGGTACTGTTATTAGAATTCCTGGCAAAGAAAAAGATGGAACAAATTATTTTAATCATACCTATAAAGAGATAGGTTTAACTAAAGATTCTTATAAATTAAATACATATTATATTTATGATGGTGGGGAATTTGTTTTATCTAAGAAACCATATGATAGTTCTGCAATTTATTTTGAATTAACATATGGTGAAAGTGATGAATACTATATTGCACATGGTAATGTTGGTGAAGAAGCACAATTTACTAGAATTAAAACTACTGCCGCAGATGCTAATAGTACAACATATACAAATTATGTATTTAACTTTAATCTAGATAATGAAGTATATGGTGCAAGTAGAGGATATGATTCTACTGTGTGGCAAAAAGTGTATACAGATAACGTACAGAAATATGTAATGGTAGCAGAATTAAATTCTGTTGTTCCTACGTTTGATGTATCCCCAGATGCTCCTACATTAGTGCCTATGGTTCCTCACTTTGATACTGATAGCACGAACGTATATTATAAATTACATTGGCAACCAGCTTGGGGGTTAAGAGTTAAGTCTTCTCTTAATAATTTGCGTTCAACCCAACTTAATCCAGATGGCACCGCAGTTAATGGTACAAGTATTCTTATGTCTGATAATTTAAAAGAATATCCATCAGATGTAACAACTACATGGATTAAACAAGAATATGACCCAGAATCTGGCGATATGGTTTCTAGTTATCTGAGTTATGAAGAGCCAGATAATGATTATGATAACAATGGTATTTGGAAACAACAACTTCAAGATGAAGAAATTACACCTATACCTGCCGCAATTTATTTCAATAAAGCTGGTTTTAACCAAGATACAGTTACCTATAGTAATGACAAAGATTATGAAGGTTGGGGAAAAAGTAAAAAAGTTACTGATGAAATTAATGTTCTTCCAACAGGTAAAAGTGGACATCAATATAATCCACATGATGGCACTGTAGATAAACAATCTAAAGTAGATACTCAAGAAATTGAAGTAATGCTTCCTTCTCTTGGAGATAGTGTAGCTAAGATGTGGGATTTAGTTTATGGCGGAAGAGATACTACTGAAAGTATTAAGAAAACCAATCGCCGCAACACTGATATAAACTGGGAAGATGGATATGCAGTTTTAAATCGTCAAGGTCTTCGTATGGTTAAAGATACTAATGAAGCAATGACTTACATTAAAGATAAAGGTGATAATAAATATAATAAATCTGCGGTTAATACTCTCGCGGGATGTATTAATTCAGTTCATGACCTTATGGGTATGATTATTATGCCTAAATCAGGAGACGAAATAACTGCTGATATAGAAAAGTATGATGAAGATAAAATATACTATAACACTAATACACATCAGTATTATAGAAAACATCAGACTTATACCTATGATGATATTCCATTTAATTCAGAAAATTACACTATGAAAGTAGTAGATATTGATGCTAATAATTATACACCAGGTTTATATTACATTAGTACTTCTACTGGAAGCAACGTAAAACCAGAGAATTGCTCTGTTTCTGATGGAGCTTATGATTCTAGTAAAACTTACTACATGAAGCAACTAAAGAAAGAAATTTCTGATGAAGAAGTTATAGTAGATAGTAATTTATTAGATTTTTCCAAAGGCGATTATTGGTTTGGCGAGCAACCTACTGGTAAATATATTAAAACTAATGTACCATTTCAGAATTATGTTAAGGAAGATACATACCATAAAGGTAAAACTTATTTTACAATTAAAAATCCGACTAAAGAAGAATTAATGGATGATTATGAAAAAGGAACTCTTTATACTCATTTTAATTCTAAATCTTTTTATAATGCTACTCTTGATAAACAAGAAGTTTGGACTAATGGTTATGAACTATGTTGGGATGAAAAATATTCTGATGGTAAAGAATATTATAGAATTAATAAAGTTTATTCTTTAAAAGAGGCTAATTTTGATGGTATTTATTTGCCAGGTGTATTTTATTATAAAGCAAAAGCTGATAGTGCAACAAGAGAACCATGGACTTCTAAGGAAGATGGAGATTTTGTTTATGCCCTTGATACTACTCTAAGAGGTACTGGTACTGAAACTAATACTACTGAAAGAACTCATTACGCCATCACTGCTGAATCAGCATCGGGCGGAGATGGAAATACTTTTATTCTTGTTACTGAGTACCGCAAAGTAACATTGACAGAAAAGAATTATGCAAAAGGTAAATATTATTATTATGTAAATGGAGCTGCCACTCCAATTAATTATGATAAATTAGGCGATGTTCCTGATAATATTAAAAATAATGCTTATGAGAAATTATTAGTTTATAAACGTGCAGATACAGAAACTGTAGTAATTAATGAAAATAATCCATTACAGTTAAGACCATATGATGAATCTGAGCAATGGTATAAACGTTTTGTGGACACTAAAACAAAAGAAGTATTTTATGGCTTACTTGATATAGATAATGTTGATAGGTCTTGTACTGAAGACTATTATACTTTTACAGACCCTTCTAACAAAGCAGCAAAACCAGACCTTGAAAAAGTTGATAGATTCTATACTCCTAGCAAGTATTATTATAAGATTACTGATAAAAATAGTAAATTTAAAAATAGTTATTTAATTGATAATCAAGAACATATTGACCGTGATGAAGATGTTGAAGATTTTTATTATACTATCAATCCTAATTCTATTACTTTAGTTGGTGGGGCAGATAAATTTTTTGACCCTACTACTTACTATGATGAAAATGGTAATTTAGTAACAACTAAACCCGCGAATGGAACAACCATATACAAAAAACGTGACGTATATGTAGTTAATGACACTCTTGGTAAATATCCAAAAGGAACTCCATGGAGTAAAGATGTGCTGTCTGTACCAGCTTCTATTACGCTTGGTATTCGTGATGATGCATATGATGCTAAACCTTTAGAGGGATTTGCGGATACACTAAATACAATTCATGGTTTAATTCTTCGTATCAATAATATTTTAGAAGCAGAAGATGAGCTTACAAGAGATACTGATACAGTTCAAGGTTGCATTAATCGCATGAAAGACATTCTTGTTAAAATTGAAGCTTTGAATCCATCAGAGATGGTTGTTGTTGACGCTTATGGAAGAATTCATAGTGCAAAATATAGTACAAAACAAAGTGCAACTGCGGATGTAGTTAAAGAGACTAATAGAGATGATGGCATTAAAGGTGATAAATTTGCTAAAACCGCAAGTCTTGATACAATGAAAGACCAGTGGTTGACATTATATGTTAATGATAATCCATCCAATCCTACCATTTCTTTAAGACATAATTTCCAACCAGTAGAAGATACAGACCATTCTTCTAACTTGAACGAGTTACAAAAAAATTCTGTTGATTTATATACTCCAAAAGTAGATAAGATGGGACACGTGGTTGGTAAACATGTTGAAACTGTTACTTTACCTTATGGATTTAAAACTATAACGAGTAATGGTCGTGGTTCATCCACGGGCGTTAATACAGGTGATGTAAGTAAATCCACTATTACCGCAGGAAATACTCAAGATAGTATAGCTATTAATTCTGGTAATAAATGGATTAGAATTGATGGAAATACAAATAATAAGAGTCTAACTATTGCACATGATATTCATGAATTTAGTAGTGGAAAAGCTAATACTCAATATGGTTTAATAGCTAGTAAATCTATTACCGAATTAGATAAAGATAATACATTTACTATTCCTTATTTTAAGTTTGATGAAGCTGGCCATATTACTGAAGCTGGTGATAATACAGTTACTATCCCAGAGGTATTCACAAAGATTTCAGTTACCACAAGTACTGATACTGGTAATTCAACTGCGGGTACAGCTGGCTCTTGTGAAGCAGATAGTTTACAAGATATATTAACTTTAGCCGAGGGAAATAAATGGATTAATTTAATTGCTGATGCAGACAAAGATAAAATTACTATTTCTCATTATGTTAGTGCATTTTCACAAACAAATAATTCTATTGATTTCAATGGAAAAAATGTTGCAAGTACATTTGATGTTCAAACTATTGAATGGGATAAAGCAGGTCATTTAATAAGTAGTGTTAAAAATACTTTTACTCTTCCAAACGCATTTTCGAGTATAAAAATCGGAAGCTCCTCCTCAACTGGAATTGCGGAAATAGCAGCCGCAAGTGGCACAGTGGATGCAGGCTCAATAAAAGATGCTGTAACATTTAGTGTAGGAAATAGATGGCTAAATATAAGTGTAAATCCTGATAATAAAACTATCACTTTCGCGCACACAGCGCCAGATAGTAATAGTACTTCTACAGCAACTACTATAACAAATGAACAAACTCCTGCGTTTGATGGAACCTTTAATATTCCAGTAGTGAAATATGACCAAATGGGACATATCTTTGCTGTTGGAACTACTACAGTTAAAATTCCTAATATTAGTTTGTCTGGTAACGGTACTGGTAATGTAGTTACTGGTTTAAGCTATAGTAATGGCGCATTTAGTCTGTCTAAGGCAAATATTGGTACTTTGGCAATTACAGGATATAGTCCAGTTGCTAATGGCTCTTTGGTAGATTCAGATACATTAAATGGAGCTTTGAATAAGCTAGATTCAGCTATTGTAAGTGAAACATCCAATAGAACTAAAGCAATCGAAGCATTAGATATGGCTGAAGTTACTGCGGGTAAAGGTAAAATTATTAGCACTATTAAACAAGTTGATGGTGAAGTTACTGTAACAACTCGTGATTTAGTTAAAGAAGATATTACCCCTTTACTTAGTGATTATAGCACATCAACCCAAATTGCAAATACTTATGCAACTAAGGGCTCACTTGGAACTATGTCTAGTAAGAATGCAGATTCTTATTATACAAAGACAGAAATTGACGGAAAAAATTATTTAACCGCAGATTCTGAATTTGAATATTCACAGGATGTAGAAAACCCTGTGACAATGACTATTGCAGGATTAGTTCAAAAAGTAGCCGAGTTAGAAGCTAAGATTGCAGAATTAACTCCAACTGTTTAATAGATAAGTCTGGCCGCAAGGTCAGACTTATTTAATTTTATTTTTTAAAAACTAAAAATAAATAGAGAGAACAAAGGAGGTATTTGTTTTGGCTTACACTACAAAATTAGGTGGATATGTTAAATTTCTACGTGGTACGCCAAGCAACTGGGCTGCATTAAGTAATGCAGAAAAAGATTCAGATACTCTTTATTTTATCTCTGAACCTGATGGGAAGGAAGGAAAACTTTATTTAGGTCCTAAACTCATTGCCGGAGGTGGCAGTGGTTCTTCAGCTAGTTCTTTGAAGGATTTAGAAGATATTCTTATTTCCGAAAACGTAGACGCTGGCTCTTTTTTAGTTTATGACAAAGAAAAAGAGAAATGGGTAAATAAAGCTGCTTCTCAGGTTTTAGCATCTGTTATTGCTGTAATGAAAGGTGCTACAGCTGATAAAGATGGAGAAGCTGGATTAGTTCCAGTTCCAACTCAAGGACAGCAAAATCTTTTCTTGAGAGGCGATGCTACATGGGCTGACCCAACTGTTGAATTAAAAGCTACAGTCGCAGCTTTAATTGCTGATGACGCTGATAAATCAATTAGAGAAATAGCTAGAGATGAATTAAAAACAGTAATTGGTACAGCAGATGAAGCATTTGATACTTTAGGTGAAATTGAGGCTTGGATTAAGAATCATGAAGATACTTCTGATATCCTCAAATTAACAAATAAAGTAACAAACTTGGAAAACGTTGTTAGTAATGGTATTCCAGGTACAGATGGGGAAATAAAAACCCCAAGTTTAGTAAAACAAGTTGGAGATTTAAATGAAAGTTTTAAGAAGCTAAATGAGACAGTTAATGGTACAACTGATGACCCAACTTCTGGTTTAGTTTATGTTACGAGTGACCTTAAAACTAAAGTTACTGCTCTTACTGAAACAGTTACTGAACACACTAAAGAAATTAGTGAAATTCAAGAGAAACTTCGTTGGCAAGATTTGGTTATTGCTGACGAATAATTAAAAGGAGGAAATAAATATGGCTAATGTTGGTTTTAAACTTGGTACCCAAGCCAGTGTTGATACCTTACTGAAAACTCCTGGTACGTCAGTCGTAGAAGGTAGTTTTTATTTAACCAGTGATACTCATAGACTTTATATTGGACAGAAAGCAACAGCTGCTGACACAAATGCGCAACTATTTCCAGTAAATGAAGGTGTTATTACAGTTGCAAATGTAGCTGACCTTCCTACTGTTTCTGGGGATGATGCAGCTGTATATGCAGGACGTTTTTATTATGTAACAAATGGTAATATCCTTTGCGTTTACAATGGTAAATCATGGGTACAAATTAATACTAATACTGATACAACAATTAGTTCTCACTCTTATGCGGTAAGTGGCGGAACCATTACAGATAAGATTGGTCTTTCTAATGGTGGCAATAAAGACGCTTCCTTTACTGTAGCAGGAGCTAATGGTGTACAGATTACTGGTACTGGCTCAACATTAACAATTACTGGAGATAAATATACTTTATCTAGCTCAGTAGCTAATAATAAAGCTACAGTAAAATTAGATTCTGCCAATACAACAAATGATACATCTGTTGTTATCGCAGGTGGTTCTAACGTAACTGTATCTCAAAATGCAGATACAAAAGAAGTTACAATCGCTTCTAATGATACAAAACTTACTAAATTAACAGGTGCGGCAGCCGCAGAAGGATTTACTATTTCTGGTACTAATTCTAATGGTGGCACAGTAACTGGCGAAAATGCAGCTACTATCAATCCGCAAATTAAAGTTGGTAAAACAACTCAGTCTACTGTAAAATTTGTTAATGGTACAGCTACATTAGATGTATACAGCTCTAAAGACATCGACGATAAGATGAAAGCTCTTAATGCGATGGTTTACAAAGGAACATTAGGTACAGACGGTACAGTAAAAGCTTTACCTACTTCTAATATTTCTATTGGTGATACATACTTAGTATCAACAGCTGTTACAATTAATGAGCATACAGTATATCCTGGTTCCCTTGTAATCGCAAGAGGTACTGAAGATGCTTCTGGATTTATTACAACTGCTACTCTGGTATGGGATATTGTAGAAAGTACTCAGGATTCTGATACTCAATATTCATTCCAGTCTATTGCCGGTGGTGTTAAATTACATGCTAGCACAGGTGGAGATGTAGGCCAGCTAGTAATTAATGGTGGCACTGATGTATCTGTTGCTACAGCAAAAACAGATTCTACTGCTAACCAAACATTAACTCTGAACCATAAAGCAGTTACAAGAGCTGATTCTACTGATACTGCTTTAACTCAGACAAAAAATGCTAGTACAGATGTAACTGTAGTAACAGGCGTAACAACAAGTGCTACAGGACATATTACTAGTGTTAAGACTAGAAAAGTAACTCTCGTAGATAGTAATACAAAACTTAGTAGTCTTACTAATGCAGTTGCAGCTTCAAATAACGTAGCTACAGTGACTTCTACTGTTAAAGGTACTCTTGGTGCTGGTGGAGATACTTCTGCAGTTGGTACTTTTAAGATTGGTAGCTCAACTATGGCTGTAACAGGCTCAGGTTCTCAAGTAAATATTGATTTAACTTGGGGCACTTTCTAATAATTGATTAAAAATAACTTTTAATTCTATTAGAGAGATTGGAACGGAAGAGAAATGTTGTTTCATTTCTCTTCCGTTTTTTTACTTTATATAAAAAGATAGAAAGGAGATACCGCATGAATCCAAGTTTTAGACCTATACGTGGTACAGAAGAAAAACTTCTGGCAACACCATATCAGGAAGGTTATATATATTTTGCTATTGACACTGGTAATATCTACATGGATGCCAATAATCAAGCCAAAATACCGCTTGGAGGTAGAGGAGCCGCAGTATTATATTCCAAAGTAAAAGGAATACAAAATTCTGGCGATGATAATTATACTCTTTATCAAGAAGGGTTAGAAGATTCAAACCAGACTGTAAGAGAAGGCGATTTAATTATTAATACTGCTGATGGCGCATTTTATAAAGTTCTTGAGATTAATTCTGTTGATGAATCAATTATTTGCGCTAGAATTGCCGTAAGTGGCTCTGGTGGTGGTGGAACTGGTGGAGAAACTGGACCAGTGACAAAAAGAGGTCGTTTGACAGTAACTAACAATGGTGAATCTGATTTATTGAATGGTTCAACTTGTACCTTTACTATTACAACAACTTCTGCTACAGAAGATGATAAACCTATTGATGATGAATTACAGTTAGCTATTACTTATATGTTAACTGATTCAAAGCAAACTTTCTATACAGAAACTTTATCTGTTGAGCATGGTCAGACTTTTATATATGATGCAACTGAATTTTTGAGAAGCTCATCAGATATTACTATTGATTTTAAATTAACAGGTAGTGCATCTAACTCATTCTATAATAGTGGACAATTACAAAGACGTGTTAGAACTCATGATTTAAGTATTGAATGGGTAGCTAGCCAGTTTAGTAATATGAAATACTTCACTGAATCTATTAATACATCAATTCGTTTCTCCACTGGAGCTAGACGTATTCTTGATGTTTATTTTGATGATTCATTAGTTTATACAAAAATTTATTCTGCGGAATCCGCAGATGCAAGCGCCGCACCTATTATTACAAGAAATTCTACTGTATATAATACAGATGGAAGTTCTACTGGTGAAACTCTTGGAGCAGCTTACTCTCATGGTAGACATACCATTAGTGCTAGATTAAGTCTTGCTAAAGCAGATGGTAGCCGTGGTAGCGGAACTGATTTAATCAAAAAAGAAGTAGCTCTTTATCTTGATGAAGGTTATCCTCTTATTTGGTTTGGTGATATGGAATCTGTTTATTACGAGTATGATAATCCATTAGTACCAATTCGTGTATATGACCCACACGCTGGAGCAACTGGCGCAGAAGTATATTTATATATTGATGGTTCAGATGCTTTAGATGGTTCTTGCTACACAATCTCTAATGATGCTTCTAACTATTTATATTGGACTCTGACTAAATTAGCAGCTGGTCAAACAACTGTATATCAGGTTCGTGTAGGTGAAGATAAATATGAAACTTGGGAAACTGTACCAGAATTTGAGGTATTAGAAGACCCAAGAAAAATGGATGTTGCAAGAAGTTCTCTTATTGTTGATTTTGATTCAAGAGGACGTTCTAATTCAGAAGTTGCTCAAAGACGTTCACAGTTAAAAGTTGGTGATGCTTATGCTACATTAACAGGATTTAACTGGTATAATAACGGTTGGGTAATGGATGAAAATAATGTAACTTGTCTGAGAATTAGTAATGGCGCAAGTGTTTCCTTACCAATAGGAGCTATGTCATTTGCGGGTAACGTACCTTCTCATACTATTGAAATGAGAATGAAAATTCGTAATGTTCAATCTTATGAAAAACTTATTACTAACTATACTCGTTATCAAGTAATTAGTGACCCAGATAAATTATCTAGTCCTGATATTGATAGAAGTTGGTCAGATGAAGAAGTGTTTGCGGAGTTTTTGGCTCAAAAAGCTACAGGGCTTGCTAGTTACGATGCTTATCTGACAAAACGTCTTCCAGAGTTAAGAGAAAAAAACAAAACAATTCCTACTTATGAAGATTTGGAATTTAGTTATTTGTATCGTGCATATGACCTTGCTTCTGCAATGGTTAAATATATTGCGAATGAATCTAGCCCGCAGACTGAAGCAGCTATCTGCCTCGGACCGCAAGATGGTTATTTCTCTAATGGAACAAATGCTGTAACAGTAGATTACGTAGAAGATAAAATTATTAATTTAACTATCGTTTATGATAATGGTACTGGTACAAATAACCTTGGAAATAACAAATTAATGAAGTTCTATCTGAATGGTATGTTAACAAGCGTTGCTCGTTCACAATCCGCAGGTAGTTGGGCAATTAATGCGCCAAACTTTATTATTAGTTCTGGTGGATGCGATGTTGATCTTTATAAATTTAGAGTTTATAATCGTGCTTTAGGACTCAATGAAGTTCTTAAAAATATTGCATATGATGATACAGATACAACCGCATGGGATTTAGCAGAACTTTATGTTGCTAATGAATCTATTGGTGAAGATTATCAATTCTCTTATAATAAGATGATTGAATATAATAAAAACCATCCAGATGGTTATATCATGCCTTATATCATCTTTACTACTGATAATACTGATAACTCTACTGGTGGTAAACTGCCATGGAGAAAAGATACACCTGTAACTGCGGGAGTTGAGTTTGTTAACACTGGGCTTGATAGAGCTTATGACAACGGTGATTTGGCCGCTGAAGCTAAAGCCGCAGGAATGGAAATTGAAGATTACTACTTACATCATTGTCCTTCTTGGATTTCTGATGGAGCTACACTTAGTGTTCAGGGTACATCTTCTGAATTCTATCCACGCCGCAATTACAAAGCAAAAACAAAAGTTAATGTTGATAAAGTAGATGAAAATGGTAGTACTTCTACTGATGAATTTGGCGATGTAATAACTGATACAGTTTATACAATGAAGTGCCATAAAGGACCTTTTAAAGAAAAGTATGATGCAGGACAGGCTAAATCTCAGAAATTCTTCTACTATGACAATGATACCGTTGGAACTAATAAATTTACTTTAAAAGTAGATTACATGGAATCTTCTGGTACTTATAATATGGGTCTTGCGAATTTAGTTAACACAGCTTATTCACACCATCCATTAAGAGATTATAATAGTGCAAATGCTTTTGTGAGTGGCACAGCTGGTAAAGAAGAACTTATTACCTCTTATCCTGCTGATGGATTATGCTGGTATAGAAACCATAAGGGTAACTGGAAATGCGCTTCTACAGGTAATGCTGAGAAAGATAAACAATTACTTGGTGCAAATTATGACAATGTAATTGGTGATATTTCTTGTACAAATGCCGCGGATTTTGCAAAAGGACCATGGCAATTAGCTAAGGAACAAGGACAAACTAAAATTCTTGGCGGAGCTAAAAAGACATTGCCAGATTCTCCTGATGATGTTGAAGCTATTAAGACTAATATTAGCACTAATAGTGAAAATGGAACTTATGATGACCTTAAAGGTTATATTAATAAATGGTATGTATATACCCCAGGTTCAATGTCTCCTACAACTGTAGGTAATTTAGGTGATTACAGAACTTCTGTTCAAGGATTTCCTACTTTAGCATTCTGGCAGACAAAGACTGGAAAAGAAAATAAGCAAGAACCATTATTTATTGGACGTTATAATATGCTACTTGATAAAGGTTCTGCTGAAGCATATGGATTTAAACTTGGAAGTAGCTATAAACAAGCATTTATTGATGGCAATCCAGCAGTAGCTGATATCGCCGAATGTTGGGAATTTGAGAATAACTCTCGTGGATTCTGTTCATTTAGAGACCCATGGAATCGTAAGGAACTTTCCTTTAGAGCTCCAGTAGGTCAGACTAATGAATTTACAGCTAAAGGTGCACCTATTGTTGCGGATTACTTTGAATATAGATATAATGCTAATGATGATTATATTGATATGCTTTATAGTATGAATACTTCTTTCGAGAATCCTAATACTGTAAAGAAATTACAGAAACAGTTCGGCGCAGATAAAATTACTGATATTGCTTCTGGACGTGAAAAATTACTTGACTTATATAGTAATTGGGAAAAAGCAGTGGCTTGGGTATGGTCAACCGCGACTGATGCTGTAATTGATGGAAAAGCTGTTCCTACTCTTGGTTCATATAATGAAATTGAATTATATGAATATGTATTTACGCCAAATAAATTCTATATTGAAAATGAAGATGGCGGATACAAATTTGCTGCTGAATACAAAGATGGCATTTCTTATTACTTATTGAATAGTGATAAAGAATACTATGGAGTTACAGTAACAAATGAAGCTAGCAAAGTATATGTAGCTAACAAATATTATACCTTGGAGAATGATAATTACGTTCTTGCTGAAGGTGAATATGATGCTAGTGAAGTATATTATGAATTAGTTCAAGACACAAGTAAAATTGATGAGTTCTGGAGACTTACAAAACCAGTAACTTATGGAACAACAACTTATGAATATGATACACAAGAATATCGTTTAGCTAAGTTCAAAAATGAAGTTGAGGACCACTTTAATATTGAATATTTAGTAACATATTTCGTAATTACAGAGGTACTTGAATGTTATGACTCTCGTGGAAAAAATGCAATGTTTGCTTCATGGGGACCTCAGAAAGAAAAAGGAGATTATATCTGGTATCCTATTTTCTATGATATGGATACACAATTAGGTATTAATAATACTGGTATTCCTTCTTTTGAATATAATATTGATGCTACCGAAGATGGAACGTTTTCTACTAATGATAGTGTTCTTTGGAATAACTTATATGCTTTATTTAAGAACTTAATTACAGATAAATATGAGCAATTAACAGGAGTTCCTAGTGAATATTTTGGCGGAAAACTTTCAAATCCTCCTTTTGTTAATGTAGACACTATTCAAAGTTGGTATACATGTGACCCTAAATATATTAAGAGCTATTCAGTAAAAGGTATTAGACCTTTACTTGCACTTAATCTTGATGAACAATATAAATATATCTCTATTACCAATAGTAAAGTAGGTTATCCATATCAGAATGGTGAAATAACTCAGGATACAAGTAACACTTATTTCTATGCTTTGCAGGGTGATAGAAAGTTATCTAATAACCAATTCTTAACGAACCGCTTGAATTATATTGATTCATGGCTAGCTGTAGGAAACTATAAGCGTGGTGGCGCAAATAGAATTCGTTCTCGTGTTTCTGCGAACAATGCGCAGAATACATCAGATAAATGGATTGAGGGTACTTCTACTAATGGTGCTACTGGTCTTGTTATCAATACACCTTATTATAAAGAAGATGGAAAAACTAAGACTCATTTATTCGATGGTGAATATTGGATTACAATGACACCTGTTCGTAATATGTATGTAACTGTTGGTACTGATGCGGCGAACTTCCCATCACTGAAATACTCTGGTACTCCGGTACGTTTTGAGACTTCAGACCTAGAGAAAGGTGTGCGCGAGAGTGGTAACTATCGTGAACAGTTGTATTACATTTATGGACTTGACCAAATGAAATCACTTGGAGATTTAAGTAGACTATATTTCCAAGAGTTTGAACTTTCTGGTAAAGCTTCTAAGATGGTAGATTTACTTCTTGGATATGATGGAACTGATGAAGAAGGAAGTCAATATAAAAATAGTGGTGTAAATGACTGGACAATTCCAGCAGCCGCAGGTACTCTTACTGGTGGTATGCCATTATTGAGAGAGGTTAATTTAAGTAATATTACTTTTAAAAACCAAACTCCTACATTTGATTTCTCAAGTTGTGAAAAACTTGAAAACTTCCGTGATATTGGTTCAAACATCACTCAAGTTACTTTTGCTGATGGCGTTGCTTTAAATACATTGTATTTATCTGACTCTACAGTGAACTTAAAACTTGTTGAAGCTAGACTGCTTACTGAATTAGTAACAGATGAAAAAGCTCCAATTACTAGAAATGAACAAGATAATACACTTACGGCTAAACCTGGTTTATTTATTGATGGTTTAACCAATGGTAAGAAACAAACTAAGCTTATTACTTTTGATATTCAAGGTGGTAATTTAGGATATAATAGCTACAAGTTATTGAAGCTTTATACTGAAGCCGCAAATAATACAGATGCTAATGCAACTCGTAGAATTAATCTGACTGATGTTCAATGGAGTCCATATGTTAAGGTTACAGACCCAGATTTAGGATTCAGCAATTCCGCAAGTTATTTTAAAGATGATGGTCACTTTGGTTTAACCGCATTTACACAAGATGACTATAGCAAAGTTGGATTTTCTGGTTGGTCTCAATTAATTAATAATGGAATGATTTATGAATATACTCCAACTGCAGTAAAAGGTATTACCTTAGATGAATCTAGTGGTGTAACTAATATTACTGATACAGCTCTTCTTGAAGAACTGGTAAGTAATGTTCATTATAATAGCACCGCAGAAGCTGATAATGAAGTACCTAATATTACAGGTTATGTTTATATTAATAATGAAACAGCCATTGACGAAGGAAGAATTCAAGATACTTTAGCAAGTAAATTCCCTGGATTAACTTTCTTCTTCAACAAAGTTGACAAAGGATATGCGGCTAGATTCGTTATTCTTGAAAATGGCGTTGAAACATTAATTGGAACTGATAAAATTAGTAAACAGAACTCTAGTAAATTCTTTACTAACCCTCTCGAAAGAACTGAAACAGCATTTAGTTCTAGTAGAATTAATGCTTTAAGACCTACCAAAGACTTCTTAGGATGGTCTACAACAAATGATAGAAGTGGTTTAGTAGAGACCTATGATGATGTTGCTACTGGTCTTGGTGTTCCTGCAACTCACTTGTGGAAAGATATGAAACTAGAAAAGAATCAATATGACTATACTTATTATGCCGTATTTGAGGATCACTATTGGAATATTTCTTTCTACGTAGTTGAAGCTGATGGAAGTTATACTGAGATTACAAAGGATGTTTATACTACTGGTAGTGGCGGTAACACTATTGTAACTAAAACACCAATTTCTTACAAGGCAGTACATGGTAGTATTTTACATGACCCAGGAGTAAACGTTGCTCGTAGCGATGAAGCTAATTTGGCTAAGGAACAACGTTATAGATTTATTGGATTTACTAGAAAAGTAAATGGTAAGAATGTTTATGCAGCTGAAAATGCTGTTAGTGTAGTAGATTTTTCTAAAATAGTTGCTACTTCAAATACAAGCTTTTATGCAGCATTTGTTGAAGAAAGTGTTTATGATAAAACTACTGATGATAAATATTTTAATTATGTTGATGTTGAGATTGATGGAACTTCTGGTTACAGACTTGAACTTAAATCTCAATATTGTAATTCTGGTTTTGGTGGTAAAATTACTTTACCAGTAGAATATAATAGTAAACCAATTATCCAGATTAGCGGATTTGGTGGTTCTACAAATCATACAGATATTACTTATGTGTTCTTTAAAGGAACACCGCAAGTTAAGTCTATCGCGCCTTCTTGTTTCCAGAATTGTAGTAAATTAAAATATTTCCAATATCCAAATTCAGTTACTGAATTGGGTGCTCTTAGTTTCCAACTTACAAGTTCACTAGAATTCTTTAGACTGAATAAAGGATTACAAACTATTGGAGATAGTGCATTAAACCAAGCATTCTCTAATAGTTCAACTTCTTCTTATGAATTATATATTCCTGGCACAGTAAGTAGGATTGAGCAATATGGTCTTGCTTACCTGTTTAGCACTATTAATTCTATTACTATTGGCGGCCCTGGTGATGGAACTCAATTAGAGTCTCTCGGATATCAATGCATGGCTCAAAATAGCAATGGTAAAGCCAAAACGATGTTTGTTTATTCAAATGGCGAAATTTCTAGCGCAGTTAAAGAATTCCTGGATACTAATTCCTATGGAGGAGCAGGTTTCTTACAAGATAATGTAAAAATTAGCTACTTAAATGCATGATAACGGAGGTTTAACATGACTAAAGTTAAATTATATGTATATCTGGGGACTAATGGAACTATTGAGTCCCCAGTCCATCTGGAAGATATATTCTATACTACTCGTTATCGTCTTATAGCAGATAATGACAAAGTTCTTACTAAAGATGGTAAGAACTTTGTTAATTCTACAACTATTCCAGAAGATGAAGTAGACGAGTGGAAAGAAGTTCCATCTGGACAAAAATAATTATAAGCAATAATTTATCTTTCAAATTATTTTGAAAGAAAATACAAGCGGTTTCTGGTTGTGCTTTGCGCCGACTGGAAGCCGCAATAATATAGAAAGGATTGGGCATTTAGATGATTACAAAACAGACTAAAGAGTATGGTGACCTTTTTAGACAAGCATCAGAAGACCTTAAAAAGTATAATACCAGCTATCAGTTAATCTCTGACCCAAATACTCAAGATAAAACACCAATTTTAAAAACAAATTATGTTGTAATTGAGTTAACTGCGGATGACTATGTTCCAAAAACATATTACATCCAAAAGAGTGAAGGTGTCTATGAGATTGATAATAGTCTTACTTTTACTCCTGGTCAGACATATTATTATGATGCTGCTGAACAGATTACCAGTTTGGATGAGTATTTTTCATATATTGAAGACTTAAATCATATTAATCGTAAATATACCATTCTTCCATTAGATGAAGAGCCTTTTGTAATTGATGCTAATACAAGAACTATTACAGTTCCTAAATCTTTTAAAGATAATGGTATTAGTGTTCAAGGTGACGAAGCCGCAGAAACAATCTACTTTAAGATTGATAGATTTTTTGATGCAACTGACCTTGATATGATGGATATTTATGTTCAGTGGCGTTCCTCTGAGCTTGATGAAGAAGGAAATCCAGTAGAAAAGGTATCTCCAATTTGGGTTAAAGACATTGAAAGTCAGCCAGGTTATATTATTTTTGGTTGGCCTATTAGTTCTAAAGCCACTACTACTGATGGAAAGATTCAATTTTCTGTTCGTTTTTATAAATATGATAGAGAAGAAGAAAAACTTACTTACAGTTTATCTACATTAACATGTACAGCTGAGATTAAACCTTCTCTTAATTTTGACCTTCCGGGAATTATCAAAGATGGAAAAGAAAGAATTGATGATGCAACAAATTTAATCAACAATAGATTTGTTAATTCTACTGGGATTACGGGCGGAACACCTGCCGCAGAGCCTTTATTTGTTAAAGACCTCGAGGGAAATTCATTTGTTGATGAAAAAGGTAACAATGTTAAAGAAGCATTCCTTGATAAGAAAACTGGAATCCGCGAAGATTCAGTTGAAGCCGTTTCTACAGATGGTGGCGCGATTACTTATACATGGAAGAAATATAATATTGATACCAATGAAAGAATGCAAGGATTAGATTCTAATGGTCAGGATGTAATGCCTTATGAAACTATTCATGTAGTATCTACAGATAAAGAACGTAATCCTAATAAACTTTATTATATAGCTTCTACTATTTCTGGTGGCGCAACACCTGTATATACTTTATATAAAGGCGCAATTCCTCCGGAAGATGAAGAAACAATTATTTATGAGAAAGTATCTCAAGGTACTATGAATTCTGTTGGTAAATATATTGTTACTTCTACAAACCGTGTTAAACAAAGTAGAAAAACCGCAGATAGTACAATGGTTTATATTAAGAGACCATCTGAAGTATCTGTTGAAGAAAGTTTTAAAGACAAACTTAGTGCTATTATTCCTGCACAAGAAAAAGATTCTGACGTTCCAGGTAGTGTAATTCTGAGTGTTAAAGCTACTACTCAAGATACTGTAGACAAGAAACCTAATGATGTTACTTATCAATGGTATAAGAAACCTATTACTGCTAAACCAGATGATGAAACTGAATGGACAAAGATTACACCTGGTGGAATTGGAAACAGTTATACTGTAATGGGTTATGATGCTGTTGTAGGCGGAGTGCATGAGGGTGATGGTTATTATAAAGCTATTGTAACTAACACACTTAATAAAGAAACTACTTCTACAGAATCTAAAGTATGTCGTGTTACACATACTGCTTCAATTCCTGCTATTAAAGAAACTAGTGACCTTTCTAAGCCAGTAAGCTTGGCTAAAAGAATTGGTTTCTCTATTGAAGGAAGTATTCCAGTAGAAGCTGGTGAAGCAGGAAGAACAGATGATGATACCTTTGAATATCAATGGTTTATTTATAGATATAGTAATATCAATAAACTCCAAGAGGATAGAGAAAAAGCAGAGAAGCAAGAATATCTATTTGACAAAGACCTTGAGATTGTTGGAGCTACTAAAGCTAAGATTAAACTTGAGGATTATACAATTCCTGCGGCTGCGGATTCTGACACTTGGGCTGGCTTAACTATCTTCTGTCAAGTAACTAATGTATATAATGGAACTAAAGCAGTTCGTTGTTCTAGATTCTTTGATATCCTTCGTGATGCTGCGGCAGATGGTGAATGATTAATTAAGTAAAGGAGGTCATTAAAAGTGATTACAACTCCACAAGAATACTATGACTTACTTTACAGAATTCAGGATGAAAATAAACCAACTCTTGCGTTATTACTTCCTAGTGATGAAAAAATCTTTGAGATAGATTTGAACACGCGTAAGATTGATGCTCCTAAATATTTAAGCGTAGAATTAGACCATAAGGCTGAGACAATTTATTTTAAAATCGCAAGATATTATGATAATATTGATTTGGCTAATATGACTTGTATAGTTCAATATATCAATGCTAAAGGAGAGGGCCGCATTTATGCGGTTCCTTTCTATGATGTTGAAACTTATGCTGATGAAAATATGATGCTTTTCCCTTGGTGTATAGATGGCGAAGCTACCAAAACCGCAGGTGATGTACAATATTCCGTGCGGTTTTATGATATAGATGAATCAGGAACTTATTTACGCTATAATATTAGCACTCTTCCTTCAAAAAGTGAAGTATTGCATGGTATTGCACCAAAAACTGATATAGATAATTCCAATGATTATTTAGCTAGTTTTAAAGACCAGTTATTTGCAGAAATTAAGAAAATTTCTGAATATGATTTACATTGGGAAGACCACTTTTAACTCATATAGAGAGGGTGACCTGCGGGTTGCCCTCTCTTTTTTTTTTGGACAAAAATAATTAAATTGAAATTAGATATTTTTATATTTTCATAGAGATATAAAAAACTTAAATGGAAATGAGAAAAAGGAGGTTAGACATGGCAGATAATGAATTAGCCACTTCTCTTAAATTTTTAAGAGGTGATGAAGCAAAACTACCTGCGGATAAATCTAAAGGTCAAGTATATTTTGCCTATAAAAATGTCGGCACCGCTGAAAAACCTTCATATACCGGTGCTATTTATATGGATGCTCCTATAGGTGGAGCTCAAACTAGAGTAAAAATGACCGCAAATGCGGATATAGCA